>Ga0075152_10000200_pt1 | contig 48684 bp, 21 predicted proteins | sample JI61114C2DNA_FD_70964 | JGI IMG/M metagenome (GOLD analysis project Ga0075152, IMG submission 70964) | Wastewater effluent complex algal communities from Wisconsin, to seasonally profile nutrient transformation and Carbon sequestration -... | ecosystem: Engineered > WWTP > Effluent > Algae...
AAAACGGCACCCCGTTTTCCCGCTACGGCATCCCCTTTTCCCAAAACGGCACCCCGTTTTCCCGCTACGGCATCCCCTTTTCCCAAAACGGCACCCCGTTTTCCCGCTACGGCATCCCCTTTTCCCAAAACGGTGTCCCGGATTTTTATTCCGGAGTCACTTTTTCCCGGCTCCGCCCCTGCTTTCCCCAGGGAGGGGCACGGTTTGGCCGCTGCTCCAGCCCGGGCTACAGCTCAGGCAGCCCGGCGTGAGCCACCCGACTACCAGAGCAGGGTCTCGCGCTCCATCAGTGATCCGCGTGGGCGGCCGTTCGGGCCGGGGGTGGCGGCCATGAGATTGCGGACGGCCAGATCGGCCATGGCGGCGTTGGATTCAGGCATCAGAGAGGCAGGCTGGTCGCTGCGGCTTTTCCCGGCTGTCCTGCCACTGCGCGCATCCACGACCTCCAGCACCAGCATTTGCAGCCGACTGGCATTCCCCGGCAGCAGCTCGGTGCGGTAGCGGATCACTGCCTCTGCTGAAGCTGGCGCCTTCTCGCTCTGGCCGGTCTGGCAGGTCAGTCCGGCTGCCTTCATGCGCTGGGCGATGATCGCCGCCAGCCCCAGGGAGTCATCCGCCTGGGCAGGCACATAAAAGCTCTCGTAAGCACTGAGATCACTGGCATGACGGACCGGGGCATTGACGGCGGCGCAACCGACGAGGGAGAGCAGGCAGAGACTCCAAAGGGCGAGTGATTTCATAGGGCTTCATAAAATCACTGCCTCTGAAGCCGCGCAATGCCTTGCTCGGAAAGAATCCCGGACTCACCGCGCCAGCGTCTGAATCTCTGCCTCGCTGAGCACGCGGTTGAAGAGGAGGAACTCGTCCATGACGCCGCTGAAGTGGCGGATGGCGACGGCGCCATCGCGGCCGCCGTTGTTCCAGTTGCCGAGCTCGGCCAGGGGCATCTTGACCGGGAACATGGCCTGCCGGGGCACGCGGGCGACGAGCTCGCCATTCAGGTAATGGCGCACCTCTTTGGCGATGGGGTCGATGCAGGTGGCGAGGTGCAGCCATTGCCCGAATCGCTCGGGCGTGAAGAGCTGGGGCGTGTCGTGGTCTTTGGATGGAATGCCGCTGCGACCGGCGAGACCGAGCCGCAACTGCCCCTCGCGTGTGATCTGCCAATGCACGGCTCCGTCCTTGTAGCCCTCGACCATGAAGAGGGAATTGTAGGCGCGGTCGAGCCCGTGGATGCGGACCCAGGCGCTGAGGGTGAGTGCGGCATGATCTCCCGGGATGCTGAGCCGCACGCGGTCGCTCACGTTGCGGAACTCCAGCGCCCGTTTGCCCGGCCAGCGGCCCTCTGTCCACTGGCAGCCGACGATGCTCCCCGCTGGGACTTGGGCTGCTTTCAAAGCATGATTGCTCAGCATGCGCGTGTGGCTCGGGTCCTGGAAATCCAGCCGCGTGAGCAAACCCGCGTCGGCATCCCACTGCGCACTGTTTTGCAGCCACTGCTCGAAGGCCACGCGCTGCGTCTCCGCCGTGCGCTCGTCCACATTGCCGAGGGAGGCAAACGCGCCCTGATCCGCTGCGAGACGCCGCGCGGTGTCGGCGAGCAGCATGGCCTCGCCTTCCTTCAGCGGCTGCATCGTCGCGCCATCGGGATGCAGCTCGATCTCGCCTTTGAAGACATGCACCTGGGCCTCGGGGGAGTTCAGATCGAGCCCGAAGTCCGTGCCGAGATCCACCACGGTGCCCTTCGGCGTCTGGATCTTAAACCCACGCGCCTGCGGTGGCACATGCGCGCTGAGTTTGCCGGAAGTGCAGCGCGCCTCGCTGGCGGAGACCAACTCAAAGTTAGCCGGGCCTTCGAGTGTCACGCGTGCGCCCTGATAAAACTCGATCTGCGCCAGGCCGCTCTTCAGCCGCAGCGTGCCCGGTGTCAAAGGCGTGCCCGTCGGTGGTGCCGTGCCTTCCCATTCCGCGTTCACCCCGCGCATCATCACGGCGACGGCGTTGGTCGTGGCCTCGTCGTCGTTTGGGCTCATCAGCCACGTCGCGGCGAAAGTCACACAGGCGGCGAGGGCAGCGGCCATCGTGGTGGGCAGCCAGATGGATTTGCGCGATGTGGGCTTCACGATGCTCACCGCCGGGGCGAGGGAGCCCAGCCCTGCAGTCGCCTCGCGCAGCATGGCGTCGAGGTGCAGTTGCTCCATGAGCCGATGCGCCAGGGCGGGATCACGCTGCGTCATTTCCAGCAGCGCGGCGGCTTCGGCCTCGGTGAGGCAGTCTTCGAGGTAGTGCTGGATCAGCACTTCGGGATCATGGGCGTCTTCACGCATAAGCCGGGCCTCCTTTCTTGATCTGACTTTGGATGCACTCGCGCAGCTTTTCCCGAACTCGGGATAGCGCGCGGCAGACGGTGTCCGCCTTCATCTCCATCTGCCCGGCGATCTCTGGCGTGGCGACATCGTGGTAGTAGTAGAGCTGCACGAGCTCGCGGCTTTTCTCCGGCAGCTTTTGCAGGCACTCCCGCAGGAGGCTGATCTCCGCCTCGTAGCGCGGCGGCGCGTCCTGCTCCTCCGCGAGTTGGCGGATGTGCTCCGCCAGCTTTTGCACGACCTCCGGCTTCTCCCGCGTGCGCTCCCGCCAGAGCCGCATGGCCACATGACGAGTCATCGTAGCGAGCAGCGGCCTCAGATCCCGCTCCAGATCCCAGCGCTCTTCTTTGCCGATGAACTCGAGAAACACCTGCTGCGAGATGTCCTCCATCAGCCCCGGCCACGGTGCATACTTCAAAGCCACGCCCTTCACGAAATCGTGATGGCTGAGGAAGATCTGGGCGGCGCGTGTCTCGTGGGAGGTCATGGCATGAATCTACCCACAACCGCCGGGAAAACCGGACGAAAAACTTCACTTCTTCCCACCCTTGGAAAAGAGCCACTCATGCAGCGGCTCTTCTTCAAAGACCTTGCCCGCAATGCCATGACCGCCGGTGGGATACTCGGTGTACTGGCATTCCTTGTCCCGCTTCAGCTCAGCCCAGAGTTCCTGCGAGCCGGTGACAGGCACCGTGGCGTCATCGACGGCATGGAAGAGCCACAGCGGCACCTTTTTAAAAGTGCCCGCCGTGTCCGGCCCGGTGCAGCCCGCCACTGCCACGCCAGCGGCGAAGAGTCGCGGCTCAGTATTAATGAGATGGCAGGTGCCAAAGCCGCCCATGGAGTAGCCGACGCAATAGACGCGCTCCTTGTCGATGGGCAGTGACTTGAGCAGCTCTTTCACGAGGTCGATGGACTCCTCTCCCGGCGCTGAATTCCACGCGCGTCCGGTGCCGCCGAAGGGCTGGTAGCCGAGTGGGGCGACGATGATGCAGGGATTTTTCTTGTAGCGCTCCTCCTTCGTGAAGCTCTTCATCCAGCCGCTGACCTGCTTGCCATTTTCATCATTCTGACTCCGGCCATGCAGGGCGAGGATGAGCGGGTAGGTCTTGGAGGCATCGAGATCCTTTGCAGCATAAAAGGCAAAGGGCAGGTTCCCCTGTTTCGACAGCGCCCAGTCACCCGTGACGAGAGCGGCGAAGGGGCCTGACAGCGGCTTTCCCGCACCAGCGGCGGCAGGCGCAGCGGTGGTGGATTGCTGTTTGATCCATGCCTGATCGGCGGCTGAGAGCCGTGAAATCTCCAGCGGGAAAGTCTGCCCATCCGTGGTGCGCTTCAGCGTCACATGCGTGGCTGTGGCGGAGACGAAATCCGCCTGCAGCTTCCGACCATCCGCTGAAGTCCATTCGCGGGCGAGGCTGGTGGTGGCGAACGAGAGACTCAGAAAGTAGAGCAATGTTTTCATATCGCCTGGCAGACTAGCGCCTGCGCCTCTCCGCCTGCGAGCACAAATAGCGTGAAGCAGTGTTTCTCCTCACTCCCCCTTTTCCAGATACTCCAGCGCCTTGGAAAAGCTGGCCTGCTGGAGGAAGTGCGCGAGACGGCCTGGCAGGATGGGCTTCAGCCGATGATGCTCGCTCGTGAGCAGCTCGGAGATCTGCTGGAGTGCCGCAAGATGGCCCGTCGGGTCCACATCACGAAAATCATGGTCCGCGATGAGGTAGAGCCTGCGCTGAAGCAGGGCGTGGAGAGTGCCGAATTCGGGGTTCATTCGCTTTTATCTACGCCTGCCGATCAGCCCGGACAAGGATGTCTTCGATTCCCTTTAACGAGGTCTCAAGGCCGTGCGCACCATGAGCAGCTCGCCCACATTTTCCGCGGTCAGCAGGCCGATAAGGCGACCGGTGATGGGGTCGATGACGGGCAAGGCGGGGCAGTTTGAACCATCAAGCGCGGAGAGCGCATCGGCGAGGTCCATGCGGCCCGGCACCTGGATTTCGCAGGTTTCTAAAATGCGATCGGCGGGGTGCAGCGGGCCGTGCTCAGAGAGGGCGCTGATGAGTCGCTGCCGCGTCACCATGCCGAGGAGGTCGCCGTGGGCATTGACCATGGGGAAGTCATGCTGATTGCCAGCGAGCAGCAGCTCCACGACATCACGCAAAGTGGCGGCGGGCGGTATGGTGCGGAAGTCGGTGATCATGGCATCCTCGACGCGCATGCCCTGGAATGCCTGACGCTGGGAGACTGCATTTGCCTCCTGCCCGGCAGCCATGAAGACGAAGAAAGCGATGAGGATCAGCACCGGGCTCGCATGACCGGACATGAGCATCCACAAACCCGCGACGACCGCGATGGCCTGACCGAGGCTGGCCGCCCAGCGCGTGGCGCGCTCGAAATCGACGAAGAACCCGAGCAGGGCACGGAAGATACGACCTCCATCCATGGGGAAGGCAGGGATGAGATTGAAGGCGACCATCATCAGGTTCCACACCATGAGCTGCTCCCAAAAACGCCCGCCCTGCTCGAAGTGCAGATCAGGATTCATGACCATGCCCAGCCCGAGAAAGGTGGAGATGACCACGGCGATGACGACATTCACCAGCGGCCCGCAGATCGCGACGACGAGCTCGTGCAGGGGCTTCTCAGGCATCCTTTCCAGTCGAGCCACACCACCGATGGGTAGCAGCGTGATGTCCGGTGTGCGAATGCCGTAGCCACGCGCGGCGAAGACGTGACCAAACTCATGCAGCAACACGCAAAGAAAGGCGGCGGAGACGAAGAGCACGGCATTGATCGCACCCGCCGTCCCCTGCCCTCCGCCCATGCCCTGGAAGGCCACGAAGGCGAGTAGGATGAAGAACGTGACGTGGATGCGGACTTCCGTGCCTGCGACTGTGCCGAGTTTGAAGGACCATTTCATGACTCAGAGTTACGTCTGCTGTCGCCATTCGGTCAAAGGCGGAGATATGGGGCGAAGACCGTAGAACGAGTTTTCCAACTCGTTCTCTGGCGATACGGGATTCCATCTCGCCAATCGGCGGATTTCAAACCCTCCGCACCAGCTTACGAGTTGAAAACTCGTTTTACGTCAGAACCGCCACAGCACGCTGCTGTGCATGGTGAAGTCAGGGCTGGAGGGAGTGAGTCCAGCTCCGACACCGAGTCGCAGGGAGAAGTGCTTTGGCAGGCCGATCATGGTGGTGAAGAGCACCTGATGGGAGCTTTGCCGCTCCTCGAAGTCGCCCAGGGTCTCGATGCCGAGGGAGAGATCGTGGCTGAACTCGTGGCGGATGCCGGCAGCGTAGCCGAAACCGGGTTTGCCGCCGGTGCCGGAGACGAAGGAGATGAGGTTTAAAATGACGCGGGTCTTTTCTGCCAAATCGGCCTCCAGGATGAGCCTGGAATAGAAACCGCTCTCGCCATGGCGATGGATGCCGCCGTGAGAGCCGTGGTCATGCCCGCCACTGTGATCATGCACGGTGGGCGGTCCGGCATCGGGACCTGTGCCGGGATTGTGGACGTGGCCCGCGCTGCCGCTTTCGGCATGATCGGAGGCTTTGGCGAACTCGTAGCCGCTCCAGATGCCAGCGCGGAAGTTCATGGGGCCGGTGGGTGGGAGGATGGAGAGGACGATCTGCGGTGTGATGCCGGTGTAGTTCCAGCCATCACCTTCATCGGAAAAGCCCGCCGACATGCCGAAGGCGAGCGCGGGAGCCAGGCCGATGAAGAAGCCGGGCTCGGTGGAGAATTCGTTCGTCTCACCATCGCTCGTCCATTCATAACTAGCGATAGCGACGCCGCTGAGGTAGTCTGGGATGGCGCTGTCCTGGATGAGGATGAAGTCGCGCCCATGATGGGCGTGGAGGGTGGTGGTGAGGAGAAGGAGGAGGGCTAGAACTGACGAATAACGAATGATGAATGACGAACGGAGACGCGACAGCGCGTTTCGGGCTTCAGACATTGGGTCTTCCTTGGTCATTCGGATTTCGGCATTTGTCATTTCTGGGGCCACGGATTTTCCCCGGCGGACGGTCCGCCGGGGAAGTGTAGTGTGCTGGGCGGTTATGGGACCATCGACACTTTTTCAAGCAGCACGCTGCCGGAGAGTTTCGGAGATGTAGCCAATGTAGTCTTCGGAGAGGCGGTGGGCATCTTGGAGAGGAGGAAGAAGCCGTAGCCTTTCAGCTCGGTGCCGTCATCGACGATCATGCCCTGGAAGTCGGCCTTGCGGGCGAGGTTTTTGTTCGGCGTGACACTGGTGTCGGAGTCGGTGAGCTCGAAGCTGCCTTTAAAGCTGCCGCTGGTGCCAGGGACGAAGTTGCCGACTTTGCCCTTGTCGATGCCGAGCTTCACCTTGCCGGGGTTTGGCTCGGCGACGGTGACTTTGGCGGCCTCGATCTGGACGGTGTCGGTGTTCAGACGTGTGGCAGGATCAGGGGCTCCGCCTTGCTCGAAGGCGATGCTGGCATTGCCTGCTCCGGCTGTAGCGCCGAGCGGCAGGGCGGTGGCGGCAGGGGTGACGTATTTCCTTCCGATGGCGCTGAGGTCCAGCGGGCCGAAGCCGTCGCCATAGACGAGGTCTTTGGCGACCGCGCCTTTGAACCAGGAGACCTCGGAAGCGGAGACATCGCCGCTGGTGGCGTCGATTTTCAACATGCCGAGCACAGAGCCCACGCCTTTATAAAGCGGGCTGAAGAGGGTGATGCCGCCGCCCTGCTCCAGAGCGCCGCTGAAGGTGACCTTGGTATTGTCAGCCAGCAGGAGGACGCCCGCAGCAGCTCCAGTGGTGCCGAGTTTGAATCCGCCGACGCTGTGACCCTGTGGGATGGTTTGCACTCCCACATCAGCGCTTTGCAGCTTCAAGGCCAGCGTGTAGTCACCCGGATAGGTGCCGAGTGTGGCCTGCGGCTGCACGGCGACGAAGGGCAGTGTCTCAGTGCCGTCTTCGACAAAGCCGAAGATGGTCTTCGAGCTGGCATCGAGCGTGAGCTCGATGTGCAACTCCGGCAGACCTTTACGCTCAATGTGAAAGTGCGCGGTGGGTGAGGCGGCGGAGGTATCCAGCGGAGCAGCGATGCGCAATGGCGCGGCGCTGCCGAGGGCGAGTGTGCCAGTGAGCGTGCCGAGGCTGGTGACCTGGAGCTTCACACAACCACCGAGCAGATTGTTCAGCACCAATGAGCGTCCCAGCGGTGCGGTGTAGCTGCTGCTGAGGCCGAGGAGCAGGCCGTTCACAGCGAAGGTGTCGGTCTCTTTGGCGCTCGCACCAGCTTTGTTCGTGGCGATGACTTCGACGGTGTTAAGCGTCTTGATCTCCGTGGGACGACCGCTGATGAGGCCAGTCTTCGGATTGAAGGTGAGACCTTTCGGCAGGCCCTTCACCGCAAAGGCCGTGGGGTTGTTCGTGGCAGTGAGCTGATGCTGGAAAGGCTGGCCGACAATGAGGTCGGGGATGTCAAACAGAGCCACGACGGGCTTCGCCACCACAGCGAGCAGTGCCGCCTGGCTGGTGGCCCAACCAGCGGTGTTGCGCACGGTGCAGGTGTAGGCTCCGGCATGGTCCACGGTGGCGTTTGCCCGTGTGTAGGTGGGGCTCGTGGCACCCTCGATCGGGCTGCCTTTGAAGAACCACTGATAACCCAGGGATGGGCCTGTGGCCTTCACGCTGAAGATGGCGCTCTTCCCGACCAGCACTTCCGCGCCTTTCGGCTGCTGGGTGATCATCGGGCTGATGAGAGCCGGTGTGGAGGTGGTCCAGGAGAAGCTGAAGCCTTGCAGGTTGTCGTTGTTCGAGGAGGCATTGCTGCCAAGAACAAAGGTGTAGTAGCCTGGAGCCAGGGTGTAGCTGCGCGTGATGGTTTCAGCGGTGCTGTTGTTGTAATGATCGAGATAGGTGAGGTCTTCCGCCCAGTCCACATCGCCACGGTTGTTGTAGGTGTGGTGGTCTCCGAGATCGGCGGGGACACCGCCATAGGGCTGCCATGCAGCGACGATGTCCGCACGGGTCTTGAACGCATCTGGGGCGTCGTCATTGTCCCATCCGCGCCAGAGGGTGAAGCTCGGGAACATGCTCGTGGTGTCAGCCTTGCCATTGAGTTCCACGGGAGCAGAGACCCAGGGTACATTCGCATCGCGGGCCATGGTGATGTTCACCATGACGTGGTCTTTGACATGCACGGCCACCCAGGAGCTGGTATGCGTCCAGCCCACGGGAGCATCTCCGGCACCTGCGTCAAAGAGGTCATTGTCCTCCCAGCTCCAGGCTCCGACTCCATCGGAGAAAGTGCCGCTGTCTCCGCGACCGATGCTGATGACATGGGCATACCCGATGCCACCGCCTGCCGGGTCACCAGCGATCACGCCGCCTGCGGCCTTTGTATTGAAGGTGGCTTTGTAGCCCTGGCGCAGTGGGTTCGTCGCCGCTGCATTGCTGCCGAGTGCGAAACTGTATTCACCGGCTGGCAGACGCCAGGTGCGGGTGATGCGGTGAGCGGTGCTGTTGTCCACATGGTCGAGGTAGCGGATGTCCTCGGCCCAGCTCACATTGCCACGGTTGTTATAGGTGTGGAGGTCGGTGCCGTCATTGTCCCAGCCACGATAAAGCGTAAGGCTGGGGAACATGCTGCTGGTGTCGGCTTTGCGGTCCGGTTCGGCGCCACTTGGCCAGGGCACGTTGGCATCACGCTCCAGAGTGAGGCTGAAGAAGACATCCTGGGTGAGCTTGAGAGCCATCCAGTTGCTCGTGTGAGTCCAGCCCACGGGCAGAGTGCCCTGGCCGGGATTGCCAAACAAAGCATTGTCCTCCCAGCTCCAAGCCCCGACATGGCTGCTGAAGCTGCCAGTTTCACCGGCTCCAGCAATGACCGTGTAAGCGTAACCAATACCACCTGCGGCGGGGTCAGTTTTGTTCACAGGGATGGTGGCAAAGCTGATCTGGTAGCCCTGGCGATTCAGGTTTTCGGCGGGTGCATTGCTGCCGAGCGCCATGGTGTAGTCACCCGCGCGGAGGAAGTAGGTGCGGGTGATGGTGTCCTGCGTGCTGTTATCGACGTGATCCTTGTAAACGAGATCCTCGGCCCAATCGACATTGCCACGGTTGTTATAGCTGTGGTCGCTTTCTCCGTCATTATCCCAGTTGTTCCAGATCGTGAAGCTGGGGAACATGCTTGTCGTGTCCGCCTTGCGATCCGGTAGCTCGACACTTGGCCAGGGCACGTTCGCATCACGGGTCATGGTGATGACCACATTCATGTCCTGCTGCACACGGAGAGCCAGCCAGTTGCTGGTGTGAGTCCAGCCGACGGTGGGATCACCTGGGGCGAAGAGACTGTCGTCCTCCCAGCTCCAGGCTCCGACGTGACTGCTGAAGCTTCCGGCGCTTTTGCCTTCAAGCGTCAACTGGTGTCCGTAGCCGACACCACCCGCAGCCGGATCTCCCGTAGCATAAGCGAAGGGCATGGCTGACACAGTGCCGACGAGACCATAGACGGTCTCGTCGGGCGTCGGGGCCTGGCCGGCGTAGTTCGAGCCGCCGACAGCGATGGTGTAGTCACCTGCCGTGAGGAAGATCGACTTGGTCACGGTGCCATCGGCATTGCCGTCACCGACGACTCCGGGAGCGCTGCCAAACAAGGTGGCATCACCATCTGCGATGTGGGTCACATAGGTGAAGGTGCTCAGGCCGTCCGCTGCTTCGAAGTCGAAGACGGGACCGGTTTGGTTGTCACCTCCGATGCGCCAGGTTTTAAGCGCATGGAAGCTGCCTTCTGTCGCATAGCCCAGGGTGGCACGGTAGGCGGTGGTGATGGCAGAGGTGTCGTAGTCGGCACTGCCGGGTGAATTGGTGATCGGAGCCACATGAGCCAGACCACGGTAGAGAGAGAAGGCGGGCTTGATGCTGCCGTCCCTCGGAGTGGCAGTGCCACTATTGGTGGAGCAGCTGAAGGAGATCGTGAAGAATCCCGGCGTCGTCACATTGAAGCGGTAGTAGCGCAGCTTGTGGCTATCGCCATGGTCGGCGTCGGTGCCGTCGGCCCAACCGAAATTGCTGGTGACGGTTTGATCAGCGATGGTGATGGGTGCAGCTCCGGACACGACGGTGCCGAAGTTACGCACGCCGTAACTGATGTGCGCCGAGGCTGTGCCGCTCATGAGAAGCAGCGCCGCCGAGGCGATCACGTTGAGGTGTCTGAGTTTCATGGGTTGTTTCGTGGTCGTTGTCTTGTGGGTTTGAGGTTCAGCTAGTGGAAAGGGTGAGGCCGTAGGCCGGATGTGTTCGGTGCGGTGAGTGTCGCTGACACGAGGGGTCAAATTCGCCGAACTATCCGGCTGGATCGGGGGCGTGGGAGTCGGCTGCATTCGAAGAAGCCAGATAGTTTGGCGAAGGTGGTAATGGGTGTTGGTGAAGCTCATTCGCGCCAAACACATCCGGCCTACGGTGGTGGCCATCACAGCGCAGTCCTCCCGAGTTCGACGCTACCCGAGAGCAGCTTGGTGGTTGTCGCCGTAGTCTTCGGCGAGGAGGTGGGCATCTCGGCGAGGTTGAAGAAGCCATAGCCTTTCTGGCCGCTGCCATCATCGACGATCATACCTGTGAAGGTAGCAGTGCGGCTCAAAGGTTTGTTCGGCGTGATGCTGGTGTCGCCGTCCGTGAACTTGAAGCTGCCGGTGAAACTTCCCGTCGTGCCAGCGGTGAAGGTGATGCCGCTGCCAGGCGTGACGGTGAGCTTCACGAGGCCGGGATTGCTCGCAGGTGGCAGAATCTTCGCGGGGCTTCCTTTCTGAATCTCAAACGCGGTCCAGTCGAGCCGGGTCGCAGGATCAGGCGCGCCGCCATTGAGGAAAAGCAGCCGTGCATTGCCAGCCCCGCCCGTGAGCCCCATGGAGATACCATTGACCGGCGGGATGACATACGGCCTTCCGATGGTCTCGAGAGCCAGTGGTCCAAAACTCGTTTGATAGCTGCGGGTAAATTTCGCCTGCGTGTGCTTGAACCAGCTCACACTCGATGCATTCAGCACGCCACTCGCGCCGATGTTCAGCGTACCGAGCAGGGAGCCCGTTTTTGCATAAAGCAGCGAAAAGACAGGAAGGTTGCCGCTTTCATCAACGATGCCTGACAGCGTGACCGCCGCCGAACCATCGGCGAGTTTGATGACACCACTGACAGCTCCTTTGGTGGATACTTTAAAGGCACCGATGCTGTGCCCTTTGGGATTCGCATCGTTGGTCAGATCCCCTGCGGCGAGCTTCATCGCGAAGCTGTAGTTCCCGACATACGAGGTGAAGGAAGCCGCAGGCAGCGCGGCAGTGATGGTGAGCGGATTCGCGCCATCGGTGAGCGTGGCGGTGAGGCTGCGGCTGGCGCGCAGGAGCGTGAAGCTGAGCGTCAGTGTGGTCTTGCCCTTCCTTACGATGGTCTGGCTGCCAGTGGGGTCCGCATTTGGCAGCATGACGAGCGTGCCTTTCAGCGGATGACTCACGGTGCCGAGCACCAGCGTGCCGCTGAAGGCTCCGAGCTTGGTCGTGGTGAGCGTGAGCCGACCGCCGAGGTTGTTATTCAGCGTGACCTCGCTGTGGCGTGGGACGATACCCTGGTAGGTGCCGAGCGCCGTCGTGGGATACGGCAGCACCTCCATGATCTCTTCTTTGATCAATCCGGTGCCTGCGGCATTGAGCGCTTTGGCTTTTACCGTGAAGCTCTTCGCCACGGTGGGCTTGCCGGTGATCAAACCGGTGATCGCACTGTAAGTCAGGCCGGTGGGCAGGCCGATGACGTTGTATTTCGTCGGGCCATTCACCGCACCAAGCTGCCATGAGTAGTTCTGCCCGATGACGGCATCTGGCAGATTCAGATCGTTCATCACAGGCCAGAGATTGACGGCCAAAGTCACGGCATCGCTAGTCACGCTGGTGGCACCGTTGGAGACGACGACGGAATAGGTGCCGATGTCCTGCGCGCCGACTCCGCCGAGCAAGAGCGTGGCTTTATCCGCACCGCCGATGTCGGTGCTGCCACGCTTCCAGCGGTAGCTGAGGTTGCTGCCTGTGGCGGTGACTGTGAAGCTGGCATTCGCGCCTTCATTCACGATTCTTGGCAGCGGCGGCTTCGTGATCACCGGCGGCGGCACGACATTCAGTGTGACGACCACGCTCGGACGGCTGCCGTGGATGTTACTGACGACGACGGAGTAGCTGCCCGTGTCTCCCACGACCGTGGTGGGAATGGTGAAGCTCGGTGAGTTCGTACCCACATTCGTGGTGCCGCGCTTCCACTGGTAGCTGACACCGATGCCCTCCGCCACGACTGTGAACATGGCGGGAGCGCCGGGTACCACGGCCAGGCTTTGCGGCTCTTCCGTGATCTTGGGCGGACCATCAATGATGCCTGGGTTAGGGTCGTCGCCGTTTAAAACTCCATCCGCATCTTCATCGCCGCCAAAGCGTGGGCCGGTGCCTGGAAGCACACCGGTGAAAGTGATGGCGTCATTGCCGCTCAAGGCCGCCAGCAAGATCGCACGCGTCATCGTGCCACCTGCCGTGCTGTCATTTTGATAAACCGTGCCCGTCCAGCGCAGCACACGCGGCGTGCTGCCGATGACACCGCGCACGACGAGATCGCAATCACCCGCCGTGGTGGCGGCACGCGCTTCCAGCAAGGCAATGTCTGCAATCACTGCACTATCTGCGCGATTCGCCGCCGTCACCGTGCGGCTGTAGCCGACGGTGCGTGCCGTGCCGGTGTCGAAGCATTGGATGAAGGCGGTGACGTTCACGAGCTCCTGCACGGTATCCAAATTCGAGAGCACATACGGATGCACCGTGGGCAGCAGGGAGGTGCCGCCCATGCCATCATGCAACATGCCGAAACCGCTGATGGAGGTGGCACCGGTGCGTGAGTCGAAAAGCATGCGCTGATAGGTGGTGCGTAGCGGTGGAGTCTTCACCGGCTGACTGAGTCCGGACTCCTGCGGCAGGTCGATGTTATGATCCGAGCCCTCCGGCAGCAGATGACAGACGTTGCAGTGGGACTTGGTGTGATTGTTGAAGAGATCACGTCCCGTGACTGGATTTCCACCGCCGAAGCTCGTCGGCAGACTGCGGTCCAGATTGCGATTCGGATTCGAGTGATGAACAAGCGACCTCAGATATTCAGCGAGGTCGTCCATGTCCTCCGCAGCGATCTGTGAGCCACCCATGAGATTGGCAAAGGTGGGGTTGAAACTTTGCAGTGTCGGCTTGTCGCCGCGCCAGTGAAAGGGATCTCCGTTTTGCATCCCGCGCAGCGTCTGCGTGACCATGGGGCCCTTCATCGGATGCATGGAACGCGGGCGCGGTGTGGTGTCGTGGACACTCAAGTTTGCTCCGAGCACGGTGAGCATTTCACCACCGGGATCACCGAGATCCCAGGCGAGTCCGTCGTTGTCTGCATCGAGATGGCAGATGCCGCATGAGTTGGTTCCATTTCCGGAAAGTCGGGCATCGAAGAGATAGCCACGACCCGCTCGAATCGCCGTCGGCATGGGGTCGTAACTGCTGAGCGCGAGTTCGCTGGAGACCGCCAGCGTGTTGGTGTCGATGACGCTGAGGCTGCTGGAGAGTTTGTTCAGCGAGTAGAGCTTCCCGCGTGTTTCATCGAGCACGAGCCCGCGTGGTCCGCGCATGGCGGAGGCATCGGTATCGGCTCCGGTGCGGATGTCCACGCGCGCGGTGACATTGCCCGTGACGGGATCGATCTTCGCCAGCCGATCCGAGGCAAAGGCGGCTACCCAGGCGATGCTGCCATCGGCGGAAAAGACGAGGCTCGTCGGCTGCGCGAGCGCGGTGGCCTGCGCTGTCGGGTTTGGCAAAGTGCCGTAGTCGATGCCTGGATTCAGATCGACAGTGGTCACCAAAGAAGGCGTGATGATCGAAAGGCGGCTGTCGGCAAAGTGACCCCGCAGAGTCGGCTCAAAGCGTGTCAGATTGAGCGATTCGGTATTCGCCACCCAGATCTGATCGCTGCCTGGACGTGCGGCGAGGTCGAAGAGATTCGTGCCGACATCATTGACGTAGCGCACGACCGTGTCGGTGGCTGTGTTGATCTCCGCCACGTCGTTGTCGAGGATCGTGTTTGTCACACGTGGATCATTCGCCGCGACGATGAGCGCGGTGTCCGGTCCGGCTGGCAAGGCCGTGTTTGTCGGCGCGGGCTGTGGCGGGGCAACCTCCCTTTTGATCACGGTGGTGCGATTTCCGGACTGGAGAAAGGCAGCGTAAAGGCGGGAACCATCCGCATTTGCCGCCAACGCATGAGGATAGGCTCCGGTGAGCGTGATCGCTCCGGCCACAGCGCGTGTGCTGGCATCGAAGATTCGAATCTGCCGCGAGCGGGCACAGGCGATGTAGGCTTTGCCTGCGGCGAAGATGACATCGGTGGGCTCATCGCCGACACGCAGCGTTTCCACCACGGCCCCAGCGCTCAGGCTGAGGATGGAGACGCTGTCGCCGACTTCATTGACGACCCAAAGCTCATCATTCGTTCGCGCCCGGACACTCGCAGGCTCCAGGCCGACGGGGATCTGGCTGAGCCGAACCGGTGTGCCGCTGCTGAGGTCAAACACGGTGACGCGAGCATTTGAGGAATCGACCGCGACCAAGCGCGTGCCATCGGGCGTCATCGCCAAAGGATGCACCTGCCGCGCTTCAAAGTGCTGGTAAGCCGCCGAGGCGCTGCTGGCGAGAAAGAGACTGAAAAGGAGTGTGCGCATGAGTTCAGCGGGTGACGGGTTTCAGCGACTGGATGTGATACATCTTGGCCTTCTCCCCGAGTGCCTGGACGGCGATCTCGCGGGTGAGCGGCTTCGTGGAGGTGATCTTCAGCTTCGGCAGTCCGCCTTTGTCTGCGGTGGTGATTTTCACCGACTGCACGCCGTCGATCTTCGAGAGCGCAGCCTTCACATGGCTGGAGCAGGCGCTGCAAAAGATGCCCGCGACTTCGCCTTCATACTTTTGCACCGGCTCAGCGGCGAAGGTCTGGCAAACGAGGAGGAAGAAGAGGGTGAGGAACGTTTTCATTAAATTAGGAATGCGGGTGATCGAGGAGCTGGTGGACATGGTCGTGGAGGCGCTCAGCCATGAGGGAGGCGATCTCGGGCTGCGGGTGAAAGACGGCGTAGTAGCCGCGCACACGGCCCTGGCCGTCGAGCAGGGCGATGCGGAGATCGTGTTCGTATTGGTCTTCCGGCGTGATGCGTTCGTCCTCGGGGATGAGTTTCGCCGGCACCATGCCGACCTCCTTCGTCATGAAGTCCCAGAGCTTCTGCCGATCTCCCGTGATGAACCACCAGGGTGACTTTTCCGTGGCTCCGACAGCCTCGGCATAACCTTTGAGCATGGCCACGCTGTCACGCTCCGGCTGGATGGCGACTGACAGAAGCTGGATGCCAGGATGCGTGGTGAATTCTTGATTCAACTTCTGCAACTGCGCCGTCACCGCCGCGCAACCATGAGGACACTGCGTGTAAAGATAAGCGGCGACGATGACCTTGCCCTTGAGGTCGGAGAAGTGGACGGTCTTGCCACTGCGCTCGGTGGCTTCGAGATCGCTTTTCACGGTGGCAAAGACGGGCAGCTCGGCTTTCGGCAGAGCGGTCTGGAGAAAGCGGCTGTAGGCCACACTGAGGCTGATGACCAGCACGATCACGCCCCCGATGAGCAGCCAGAAGCGCACGGGTTTGAACTCCGCAGGTGGCGTGTCGTGTTCGAGATTCATCGCGGGTCAGTTCACCGGGATTTTGTCCAGCTCGACCTGGGTCCACATGGCGGTGCGGGCCTTTTCAGAATCGCGGATGGCTTTCACCTGATCGGCGGTGACGGCGCTGCTTTTGTTGCCGAACGAATTCCGCACATAGGTCAGCACCGAGGCGATCTGGTCATCACTCAACGTGGCACCCTGCGGAGGCATGATGGGCGCGGGCGTGGTGAACGGTTTGCCATTTAGCGTGATGGGGCCGGTGACACCGTGGAGCACCATGCGGATGAGCCGGTCAGGCTTTGGCGCTGAGGCCCAGTCCGAACTGGCGAGCGGCGGGAACATGCCCGGCAGGCCGAGGCCCGTGGGTTGATGGCAGGCGAAGCAGACCATCATATAGACCTGCTGGCCTTTGGTCATGACTTCGGGATGAGGGGCATCCTGCGCAGCAGCGAGGCTGGCGATGGAGAGGAATAGAAGAAAACGGGACATTGAGAAGAAGGGGGATTTTTTCAAAAATGAGGCGACGAGGAGCCTCTGAGATTCGGCATTTGGTCATTCGGAACTCGTCATTTCCAAATGTCGCCCCCACCCGGAAACGGCCGGGTGGGAGCGCCCGATGAAGGAGGGCAGCCACTAGCTGGAAGCGCCCTCCCGGATCATCGGGAAAGGCGTGGGCAAGTATGGGTGACGCTGGAAATGCGGCATGAACGACCCAGGAGAAACCTGGGGGCATGGCGATGATCAGGAGACTATCATCCGTCTCGCTTGCGGGACGGTGCTCCGAACGTCAGACAGACGTGCCGATCTCAGCCGAGCTGCGGCGGTGGTGTCACGGGGCGCTCGTGGCGGCTCAAAGCGGCGCTGGATGTCGTGATCCATACTTCGGGCACTACCGGAGGAAAAACAAAATGGGGGATGCTGACGAGGGCGAGCGTGAGCTTCAGTTCCTTCGTCTTGGAGGGCGATGGCTGGCCGTCCTTGGGCTGCTGCTCGGACTCCACACCCTTTTCCACAGCTTTGCAAAGAGGGCAGGGATGCGCACCATCGAAGGTATCACTGAGACCTTCCACGACGGAGCCTTTCTCCACGGAATAGGCCACCGCCATGCCGACCCAGGCGGCGGATTGCAGCACAGCCCAGTGCAGCCCGATGGAGACGCACAGTGCCAAGACCACCATCCCACGCACGATGCGCGAAAGCAGGGAGAGGTGGTGGGACTTGAGTTTCATGATGCGTGACGACTCACACGTCTCTAAACAACGTGATGACGTGGCTGCCAAGTTTTCTTTGTGAAGCCTGTAGTGCAAAAAAATCCGAAGCCTGCGGACAGGCTTCGGATTGGTTAGGTTGCTGAATAGATTACTTGTTGGTGTCTTCGGGCTCGATGAGACCATAGTCGCCGTCTTTGCGACGGAACATGATTGCGAGCTTGTGGGTCTTCTGGTTGTGGAAGACGATGAAGGGGCGGTCGCTGAGTTCGAGGTCCATGATGGCCTCATCAGTGTAGAGCGGACGGACTTTGTATTTCTCAGCGTGGACGTAGGCCGGCTCGACGTGATCTTCCTCCGTGGTGTGGAGGACTTCGGAGTGGAAGACCTGCTCTTCGATGTGGCGGATGCTGCCTTCTTTGCGCGGGCGATGGCTCTTGAGCAGGCGGGTCTTGTACTTCCTCATACGACGAGCAATCTTGGCGATGGACTCGTCGATGGCAGAGTAGATGTCCTCAGTGGTGCTTTTCACTTCGATGACGATGTGATCGGCACAGAAGAGGATGATTTCAGCGATCTGGCGGTGATGCTGGATGTCGAGGATGATTTTGGCCTCGATGATGCGCGGGTAATCGAGGTGGAGGCTCTCGATTTTCTTGTGGGCGTAATCGCGGATGGCCTCGGTGATTTCGACGTGGCGTCCTGTGACGACGATGGGCAGGTTAACGTTGTGCTTTTGCATGGTGATGTCCTCCTAGTTTTGGGGGTGATTGGGTTGGGGAAAGTGACAGTGTGGGTGGCTACATGGTGAAGTCTTCACCGAGATAGAGACGGCGCGCCTCGGGATCATTGACGAGGAAGTCCTTGGTTCCATGTCTCCTGACCTGGCCTTCATAGATGAGGTAGGCGCGGTCCACGATGTTGAGTGTTTCGCGTACATTGTGGTCCGTGATGAGAATGGCGAGTCCAGCGCGACGTAGCATGCGAATGATGTCCTGAATCTCACTGACAGCGATGGGGTCAACTCCGCTGAAAGGTTCATCAAGCATGAGCAATTTAGGCTCGGTGACGAGGCTGCGGGCGATGGTGAGGCGGCGTTTTTCACCGCCAGAGAGAGTCAGGGCTGGATTGTCAGCGACATGGTCGATGCCGAACTTCTCCATGAGTTGCTGGCACTGTTCTTCTCGCTCCTGTTTGGTGAAGGGCTGCGTCTCCATGACAGCGAGGATGTTTTCCCTCACGGTAAGGCGACGAAAAATAGACTCTTCCTGCGGGAGGTAGCCCATACCAAGACGGGCACGCTTGTACATGGGTTCTTGAGTGGCATCGGCTCCGTCGAAGAAGACTTTGCCACCGTTCGGGCGGACGAGACCGACGATCATGTAGAAGGTGGTGGTCTTCCCGGCTCCGTTCGGGCCGAGGAGTCCGACGATCTCACCTGCTTTCACCTCGATATCGACGCCATTGACGACAGCACGGCCGTCATAGATTTTTTGCAGGCCTTCGGTGTGGAGAAGACGTTCGCCTGGTGCGGCAAGCGGTTCGTCCGGGACTTCGAGGGAGCCTGCGTAAACGGGTTGGGATGATGCCACGGTCTGATCTTCTTCCAGCCGGAGAGCGGGAGTGGAGGAATCTGAGCGGTTGCGCTTGGAGGGACGTGCCACGCGGGAAAGGGATCAGTTCGAGGGAGGTGTGGTGCGCTGCTGGGGTGTGTCATCGCTGAGGATGACGGTGCGCGAGGGGCGATTGGTGGAGAGGCGGCCTTCTCTGTCGAAAACCATGACGGTATCGGCCGTGGTGGCGATGTGGAGGATGTTACCCTTCTGCACCTGGGGGAAGTCGCTGAGCGTCATGTTGCCAGTTGCTCCATCGTATTCGAGACGTTTGCAGCGACCCTGCTGAACGTCGCCGTTGATGTCACGTTTTTCGATGATGACCATGGGGCCACGGGCGATGGCTTTTTTGATGGGCGGAGCTTTGTCGGCTTTTTTGCCACCTTTGGCAGAGATGGGATCAGCAGCTTTGGGGGCTGTTTTCGTGGCGGCACCTTTCTTAGCATCATCGGGCTCTTCTTTGATCATGTGGAGTTCCAACTCTTCACACTCGATGTAGAAATCGGGATGACGAGCACGGACGTGGCCAGTGTAGATGATGATGGAGGTATTGTTGTCGAAGAAGACTTTGTCGGCCTCAATGATGCCGGTGGGTGTGCCCTTGGCTGTAGCGGAGGCTGTGCCGAGAGGAGCCAAAGCTCCTGGCATGGGGCCGGAGGGAGCTGGCGGTGGCTGGTCCTGCACGGCGGGTGCAGCCGTGGGCACTGGGATGGTCGCAGGTGGGATGGTCGCAGGTGGCTGAGTCTGGCCATTGATCATGCTCTGGGCCTGAGGAAGGGCACTGCCAGCGGCGGCTTTGGCTGCCTCGATGGCCTGGGCACGTGCCTCGGGCGTCTGGAGGGCGGCTTTCGCGGCATCGGTGACGCCGGGAGGGAGGTTTTTGAGGAGATCTTTGGCCTTATCTTTGGCGCGGTCGAGTTCGCCGCTCTTCTGGGCTTCACGGAGGCGTTCGGCAGCTTGCTGGAGCTGCTTTTTGGAGTCACTCCCGGAACTGGGGGTGGTGAGGCGGCTGGCACCCTGGCCATGCGCAGACACGACCCAGCCAAGCGGGAGGAGGAGGAAGAGGCGGAGGGTTTTCATGTCAGTTCGCAGCCTTGGGGGCGGGAGGTTGGGCTTTGTTGGAATCGTGCGAGACAGCGCTGGTGTCAAAGATCAATGTGCGGACGCGGCCAGTCATGCTGCCGATGGAGGTGCGTGAGTCGAAGACGAGGGTATCGCCGGAGGTTTCGAGATCGCTGCGGGTGATGGTGCTGCGCTCGCCGCTGCGGAGGATCTTTTCATTGAGGTGATAAAGGGCGCTAGGGAGGGTGACTCGCATGTTTTGGGCAGGCTCATCGCCGAGAATGTCGATGGTGACCTGGGTGGCCTGGAGGCGCTCTTCATCTATACGGGTGAGGGTGGCGGCGTGGAGTTCGGAGGTCTTTTTGCCGGTTTCATCAAAGGAGGGGATGATGACGTCGCGATTGACGAAGCCTGCGGGGATCATTTTCCCGAAAGCGGACATTGGGCTCTCAGGCTCGGCTGTTTGGGAGAGCAAGGCGGTGGTCAGCAGGAGCAGGATTCCGGAGACGAAGCCAGAGTGATGGAGTGAATGGGACATGTGGTGGCTGTCACTGACCTTCCTGAACGACGGCGTGGATTTTGCGGAGCTGGCCGAGGACTTGGGCCAGTTCAGCAAGCGGGATTTGATTGGGGCCATCGGAAAGGGCTTTGGATGGATCCGGGTGAGTCTCGATAAAGACGCCATCGCAACCAGCAGCGACCGCAGCTCGGGCGAGGACGGGAGCCAGCTTACCATCACCACCGGTGGCTGTGCCGAGTCCACCGGGGCGCTGGACGGAGTGGGTGGCGTCAAAGATGGCGCGGTAGCCGAGCTCGCGCATCCAGTAGATGGAACGCATGTCGGCGACGAGGTTTTGGTAGCCGAAGGTGGTGCCGCGCTCGGTGAACATGAAGTTTTCACAACGGACGGACTGGAGCTTGTCGGCGATGTTTTTGACATCCCAGGGGGCCATGAACTGGCCTTTTTTGACGTTCACGGTGCGGCCCGTCTCACCCGCAGTGAGGATGAGATCGGTCTGACGGGAGAGAAAGGCAGGGATCTGGAGGAGGTCGATGTGCTCAGCGGCAATCTTTGCCTCCTCAGGAGAGTGGATGTCGGTAGTGACCGGGACACCGAGCTTTTCACCGACGCGCTGAAGGAGCTGACAGCCTGCTTTGACACCAATACCACGATAGGAGCTGCCCGCACTGCGGTTGGCCTTGTCATAGGAGGCTTTGAAGACCCACTTCAGGCGCAGGCTATTGGCAAGGGCTCCGAGGCGCTCGGCCATGTCCCAGATGAAGTCTTCACTCTCGATGACGCAGGGGCCGAGGATGAAAAAGGGTTCGGATCCATCGACGAGGACGGAGCCGACTTTGACCACCGGGAGGGAAAACATGCGCGGGAGAGAGGGGGAACTGGCCGCGCACTTCATGCACACGGGAGGCAGATGCTAGCGAGTCCGCCGCGTGATGACAACCATCAAGAAAAACGCCGGTCTGTTTTTAGGCAGACCGGCGTTTGACGAAGAAAGCGTGGCTCGAATTATGGAAGCGTGGCTCCAAGCGGCTTGAAGATGGTCAAGCCAGACATTTTCGGGGAATTCTTCGTGGTCGTGGCTGGTGGGCTGGTGTTCTGCGGCATCTGATCGATGACGAAGTAACCGACACCATACTCGGTGGTGGAGTTATTGGGCAGGCGATGACGGATAATAAGACCTTGGAAAGTGACCGGGCGCTTCACTTCATCTGCCTTGACGATGACGGTGGTGGCATCGTCGTCAGTCAGGGCAAATGTTCCACTGAATGCACCGGTGGCAGCCGTGGCCTTCAGAGTAGTCGCGGCAGGGTTGACGACAGTCGGTGTAGTGGTCTTCTTCGGCACGGTGATGGCACTCTTGGCTCCAATGCTGACGACTGGGTCAGCAGGAAGGATGCGCTCAAGATTAGGGTTGTCCGTTGTGGCAACATCGTTCTCACCATCTTCAAGGAAGATGAGTTCGGCATTGTTCGTGCCTGCTGTGATACCCATCAGGACAGTCGTGGCACCTGTCGTAGTCGGAGGCGCAATGTAGCGACCACCGATGACGACCAAGTTCACTGGTGCGGTGACAGTGGCCGCAGGGACGCCAGCAAGAACCTGGGTGGTGCCGAAGCCGGAGCGGTAAGTCCGTGCGACGGTGTCCTTGCCTGGGTCAGGTGGGCGGACATGAGAGATGATGCCGCCAAGATCGTTGTCGGTAGATTCAGGAGCCGTGCGAGTGTCGATCTGGAGGGTTTCGATGGTTGGAGTAGTAGCGTCATCACTGAGAATCGAGCCCTTGGTGGCAGTCTTGTAGAGTGTCTGGAAGACAAAGAGCTGACCTGTGGGGCCAACGAACGAGCTGGCCGTGATCGTCTCACCATCTGGCGTGCGACCGGCGACGGCATAAGTGCCTGCGGGAGCAACGTTGATCGAGGCATATCCAGCGCCCTGAGGCACCGCGCCAGAGGAGACGAGCGGACCATCCGGCAGCATGAGGGCGACATTGTAGAGGCCGACATAAGCGGTGGGCTGATGTGTCTGATCGGCGACGGCTTTGGTGCCCCAGTTATTCCGCCAGCCGGTGAAACCGACAGTATTGGTTCCATCGGCAATCGTTGCATTGGTGATCACGACCTGCGGCGGGGAGCGCAGAGCTGGGGGCGTGGGGGCGACGGCATCTGTGATGCTCAGCGTGAGGGTGACAGTGGAGGCTGCCTCGGTCTTCGTAGCGGGGATGCCGAAGGTGGCAGTAGGAGCACCTGTGAGGACACCACTGCTGTTGACATTCATCACAAAGTTACCCTTGAAGGCACGTGCGGCATTGCTGCCCATGGTGAGCTTGCCAGAGATGGCGCCGAGGGCGGTGACTGTCATCTCGAAGCGTCCGCCTAGATTGCCGTTCAAGCTCTGACTGCGAGCCACCGGACCTGCGAAGGTTCCAGGAATCCCGAACGGCAGGGCGTACACCTTGATGAGGGAAAGACGCTTGTTCGAGGTGCCCACCAAGTTGGTGGCTGTTGTCTCGACCTGGAAGTCACCTGCTTTGGTGGGGTAACCAGTGATGAGGCCTGTGTCCTTGTTGATGACAAGGCCAGGAGGAAGGTTTTTCGCTGCGAAGCTGACTGGAGCACGACGGCGGGCACCTGCTTCATCTAGGGGAGTGAGAAGGTCGGCTTCGGTCAGGTTAACGACCATGGCATCGGAATAGTAACCACCGATAACGCCAGGATTTAGCGGAGTCGGAGTATTGTTCACCGGTGCCGTGTCATAGATACGCACATCATAGATGCAGCCGGTGACGGTGACGCCGTCAGGGCCTTTGACTTTGCAGACATAGAGTCCATCATCCTCGATCACTGCTTTGGAAACCTTCAGGATGTTGGTGGCGGCACCCGTGTAGGTTTCACCCGTGTAGCGCGCATCAGTAGTGGAAATGGGCAGGTCATTTGTGACAATGATGTCATATTCATCTCCCTCAACTTCTGGATCTGGATCGAACTGCTCCGTAGAGAATGTGCGCCTGCACCACTCGTAGTTCACAATGGCCTTCGGACCGCGTCCGACGTTGGCAGTGAGTGCGAAGGTGGCGGCTCCGGGCTTGGTGCCGACTGGTCCCAACACTGGCAGTGTGCGAGTGGTGCTGTCCACGACGACGATTTCCGCGAGATCAGGTGCGGCAGGCACATTCAGCTTGGTGGTGGTGGTATTTTTGACCTCAACATTGTAGCTGCCACCGTGTGCGATGGTGACAAGATTTGCTGCATAGGTGGAGGTCGTGGCTCCTGCGATGGCAGCGCCGTTTTTCTTCCACTGATAGAGGAGTGTCGGGCGACCCGAGACATTGACTGTCATGTTAAGATTGCCACCTGAGAGCATGGTGCGGCTGGCGATGGTGGTGCTGTCCAGCTTCGGTGCAGGATCAAGCACGGGGAGGCTCAGCGAGTTGCTATCCAGTGAGTTCACGCCGTTGGTGACGCGGCAGAAGTATGTGTCCGGGCTGGCCAGAATGGTCGTGTTGGTCACGTCCAGAGTGGCATTGGTGCCGACCAGAACCGGAGGATTTCCGCCAGTCACTTTGAACCACTGATAATTGAAGGGAGCCTCACCACCGTGTGTGACGCTGAAGTTGATGATCTCACCTTGATAGGTCGGCAATGGATCACGTGTGCGGGCGGCGATGACATTGGTGACAGCATCGCGCACGGTGAGTGTGGCCGGGTTGCTGGTGATAGTCAGCAGTGGGTTCGCCGTGGAGGTGTAGGTGCAAACATAATCACCCTGCTCTGCCTCGGTGATATCATTGAGAGCGAAGGAACTCTCGAACTTGTTGGTTTCGCCGATGACAGCGGTGGCGGATTCGGTGAACAGAGGCGTGTCGGTGACACCCACACGTTTGCTCCACACGACGATGTAGGGGCCTGGGCCAGTGACACGACTTGTGAAGATGGTGTTAGATAGAACGCCGGGGAGGCTAGGATTGACAATGCGGGAGGTTGGATGGTCACCTGCGAGAATGATGGGAGTGTCATTCACGTCCACAAACACGGCGTTTGATGTTTGCGAACCAGAAGTGTTCTGGGCACGCACTGAATAATTACCTTCGGTATTTGAATCAGCCACCAGAGTGAACGTCGCAGTGACTCCATTGCCTGCAGGGATGCCATTGGCTGGAGAAAGGACCAGAGATTGGATAAATTCTGGGGCCACCGGATTGCCATTCCTGATCAAAGTGAAAGAGATCGGCGTCGTGGCAAGGGAGTCCGCTTTGACAGAGATGGTGAAGTTGGTACCCGGCTCGAGAATGCCGGAGGCAGGGCTGCGAGTCGTCTGCTCAACAATGGAGGGCGGCTGGCCACCAGAGGCACCTTGCAGGGTCGTGACAACGAGTACTCCAAGGCTATTAAAAAGGCTCGTATCCCAGCGATAATTACCACCAAGTTCGAAGAGAGTGAGGTCCGTGCCAGTTTCATTACCTACACGAATGAAGGAGGAACCGACATTCACATTGCCAAGAACACCGTTCGTCCCAGTCGTTCCCGCCTTGAACAGGTGGAAGACGTCACCAGCTTTGGGTGTATAGCCTTCATTGATGAGGGTGATCTTGGTGCCGGCTGCTAGGGTCAGGGTGCCTCCACCAGAGATGTTCTGCACATTGATCATGTCGTGCTGCTGCGTGGTAACGAGATCACGCAGTGCATTGGCAAATTCGTCAGTGCCCAGACCAGTGATCCAAGAACTGTAGTTTGCATCGCTGGCGTCAAGAGAACCGGGAGCATTGTAGGTTGGCAGGCGCACTTGCATGAGCGCCTCAGAACCTGCCTGGAAGATGGTATTGCCAGAGACACTCAGGGTGCCGATGTCGCGACCTCCGAGATCGCCCGGGGAAGCCGTGGCACCTGAATTGAGGACAAGAGCTTTAAACGCATTGCTGCCCATGATCCAGCCTGTCCCGGCGATGGTGGCACCACCGTTGACCGTCGTGCCGAGGGCAGTGGGAGCACCCGTGTCACCCACACCACCACGACCTACTTGGAGGATACCACCATTGACGATGGTGGTGCCGGTGTAGTCATTGTCGAGGGTCAGCACTCCCCAACCACCACCAGACTTCACAAGGCTGAGAGAGGCGCTGGGGAGATGCGAGTTCGTGCCTGGTGCGAAGAACTGGCTGTTGAGCACCCCATCACGGAACTTGGCATCCCAAACCGCCTCAAAGGCGACTGGTGTAGTCTGAGTGATGGTGATGCTTCCTGGAGTAGCCGCCGCGTTTTCGATGATCTCCGTGCTGCCATTGGTGCTGCTATTCAGCGTGCCAACATCTCCGTAGAAGGAACCCGTGCCTCCAGTAGTGGCAAGTCCACCCATGGTCACCGAATAACCGCCTGCTTGGAGGATGGAGTTGAAGCCCAAAGTCGCATTATTGGCAGCAGTAAGCGCCGTGTTGCTGCCGAAGCGCAGAACGCTGGTCTTGTCGTAGTCGTTGCTGGTATTGGTGCTAATGGTGATGTCGCCAGTCCATTGACTGTTGTTGCCGTTGAAAAGAACATAACCTGTCATGCGACCATTGACGTTGTCATTGGCACCACCAGTGTCCGTTGTCTGAATGGTGATGTTACCGCTGGTTGTGGCACCATCTTTAAAGTCACCATTGAAATTCAGCATGGGCTGCTCTCCACCCATGGAGATGCCGCCATCCTGGACAAGAATCACAAGACTGTCATTGAGGGTGACATCGCCATTGTAGGAGACACGATTGCCGTTGGCTACGTTGTCCAAAGCGAGGCGCTTAACCTGCGTGGGATTGTGGATAACATTGATGTCGTGATTCACTTCAAAGACCCAGTTTTGCACACCATCAGGATTGTGAATGAGTAGCTGAGCGATGTCCTGCCGCTCTGGGTCACCAAGAGTGATGGTTTTACCCGAAGTATAACCGAGGCCAAGGACATCTGCCTGATTGGCTGCGTAAACCGTGCCCTGCCTGATGATCAAATTCCCCTGCCACTCCGGACTGTTGCTGCGGAACTCGAGCTGTCCACGACCATCTTTGATGATATCTGCCGAGCCAGTGAGGTAACCGGTGGTGTTCGCCAGCCTGAGAACACTGGCGAAACCGACATCAAATGTCGTTCCTGCTCCATCAAGCTTTGTCACTCCATTGAGGTTTAGAGGACGGCGATTGCCCAGGTTTGGCTGACCGTCCAAAGCACCAGAGATGTTCGCCAAGACATCAATGAGACCACTGTAGGTGAATGTGTTGCCACCTTCGAAGGTCATGTACTCTTCGATGTTCCAGTCACCACCGTTGTCACCGTTGCCCAAGAAGAACTGAACATTCGTTCCCTGACGGAAAATGGTGCCGTCCGCCCAGGAGCGGTTGGTGCCCAGGATCGAAGTAGTGCCGGTGTTGGCACCTCCCACATCTTGCATGACGATCAAAGAACCCTGGCGGATGTCCAACAATCCCTGGAAGCTGCCGTTATGACCTGCGCCGCTGCCCATGAAGGTCAGCGTTCCGGGGCCTGTCTTGATCAGATCCCCACGGAAGACATCTTCAGAAACGATCTGAGCCTGAGTTCCGCTGACGCCAGTGCCAACGATGAGATTGCCGTCAGGGCGGGCAATTTCAAGGACGCCTCCACTGCCCTCGAGTCTGATACCGCGTGTACCCAGGGTTGAGATGCCCCCTGTCCAGCGCAATGTTCCACCGTTGAGTGTAAGGTGGTTATTAGACACTGCTGATGGTGCCGTCCCCAGCGCATTAACTGAGTTTACTTCCAGCACCGCACCATTCACGAAGGTTCTGCCTGTGTAGCTGTTCGCCGAGCTGAGATTGACCGTTCCAGAGGTGTTAAACTCGCTTGGATTCGTCGTCGTCGGGCCGGAGATGGTCAGCGTTCCATTACCCGTCACAGTCGCAGCGATGTTCAAAGTTCCTTGCCCGTATTGATGGACGATCAGTTCTGTCGTGCCGGTGATGAGTGCAATGCCCGGTGCTGTGATCGTCAACTTGGAGGATAGGGTGATCGAATCAGGAGTAACTGCTGTGATAAAGGCTCCTGGAGGAACCACCGCAGCGGGAACGACTGCTCGGGCCGTGGCTCCAGTGCCGCCACCACCACTCAATGAGATGCTCGGCTCAGTGGTATAACCACTGCCCGCAGCTGTGACGGTGAAACCCGTCACTTGACCAGCTGAAACGATGGCTGTCGCCGCAGCACCCGAGCCACCACCACCAGAGAAGGCGACTGCAGGAGCAGAAGTATATCCACTGCCAGCATTGGTTACCTTCAATGCCACCACATTCGTGATGCCGCGCACGGGCATACCAGGTGCCAGGCCAACAGTCGTTGGCATATTTGTCAAAGTCTGATTCTCAGGACTGCTGGCGTTATCCCCATTAGCGTCCCCGACGAAACGATTTACCGTCAAGGCCACAGCTGTAGCTGTCGCAGTAGCATTGTTGGTGATCGTCAGCGAAGTTGGACCGTTCACCTGTGCGATAGTGGTGCCGGCTGGAATACCGGAGCCTGTGACAGTCATGCCGACGCTCAGTCCGGCAGTAGTGCTGACATTTGTGAGAGACCGGCTGCTGGTGGCAGTGTTGGCTGTGGGTTGAAGAGTGTACCCAACTACATAGTCAGGGGCACCAAGAGTGAAGATCAGCGGCACTCCCGGAGCAGACCGCGTAGGCAGATTGGAAAGAGTGATCGTGGAAGCTGTGACCTGGGCAACCAGTGTGCCCGCCGGGATGACCACAGAAGGCACCACGGCCTGCGCCGCAGCCCCAGTCCCACCTCCACCGGTAATGCTCACGGTTGGATGGCTCGTGTAACCACTACCAGCGGCAGTCACTAGAATAGCGGTCACAACACCATCTGTAACCACAGCCTGAGCGGTGGCCCCAGATCCGCCACCACCTGTGATGCTCACTGCGGGAGCCGAAGTGTAATTGATGCCGCCATTAGTGATCCTGACAGAAGTCACATGCGGAATACCTCGCACAGGCATTCCGGCAGAGATGCCTGCAGTGGTCGGCATTCCAGTGATCGTGAAGCTCGTGCTGCTGGTCGTGCCGATGTAGCGGTTTATGACGAGCGTCCGTGCCGTGCCACTGCTGCTGGCGGGATTAGTCAGAGCCACATCGGAGCCACTGATATTGGCGATGGCCGTGTTGTCTGGAATACCAGGACCCGTTACAATCATCCCGGCAGCCAGCCCAGTGGTGGGTGCGAAATTCGACAATGTGTTGTTCGTGATAGTTGTATTTGCATACACCGGCACATTGGCATTGCCGGTCGTCGTGTCGAAGAGGTTGATCGTGCCGTTGGAAATGGTTTTGTTCGACGCACCTGTGTTTGAGCTGACCAGGATGGCTCCAGCAATATCATCCCCGGTTAGAGAAAGGGCCTTACCACCGAGATCGACGAGACTTGTAGCCAAGGCATCAAAGCGGAGCGTATTGAGGGCGATGTTGTCAGGCAGAACCCCAAAGAAGCCAGCCCCGCCACTTTCAGACACATCCATGCCGCCAGCCCAGAGTGCAGTGTTGTTTTGGAACTCTTCAGGAGCACGATTATAGGTCTTCACCAGATTGCCAGAGCTGATGGCCGCACGAGTGAAGGTATGGGTGGAACCAGGCGTGGTGGTTGCAACAGCATTGGCGGACAGAGTGATGGTGTTACCGCTGATACCCGTGATGGTGGTGCTGGCGGGCAATGCTGTCGTAAAGGTCGCTGTAGCTGTGGCTGTCGTGGTGAATCCACCACCTGAGAACGCGACGGTCGGGTTGGCAGTGTAACCCTGACCTCGATTCGTGATATTAATGGCTGTAACCGCCCCACCCGCAATGGTAGCCGTGGCTGTGGCCCCCGTGCCACCACCACCATTGATGGCAACCGTAGGTGCCGAAGTATATCCTGCACCACCTGTGCCGATAGTTACAGTATTGAGTTGGCCCGTGCTCGTCACTGTCATACCAAGGGCCAGCCCAGTGGAGTTCGACACTGAAGTTATTGTGTTGGAATTCGGACTGGCCACACCAGTGAAGGTCTTAGCGGCAACAACTGGAACACTTGCAGCAGAAACCATGGCGAAATCCTGCGCCGTGCGAATCTGGTTGCCGTATGTAGCCCAAGAGATGACTCGCTCGCGAGAGACCGCGGTAGTGAATGCGTTGAAGTTCAAAGTCAGGATGGAGAGTCCTGTGTCCTGGGCTGTCGCCACGAAGTTTGCCGTGGCATTAGCGGTGCGTGTCAGTGTTGCCGTACTGTTGTTGGCATTCGGACTTCCCAGGTTCAACGTGATGAGCCCTTGATTCCTTGAATCTGACACAATTTCACTGCCGCCAGCCACGAATGAAACCACACGACCCGTATTGTTATCCGTCGAGTAATTGACAGTAGTGGCTGCCGTGGCACTGCTGTTGACCAAGAGACTGCCCCCCCGGAAGGTGAAGTTACCAGCCGCACCCATCCGTGCCACATTCAATCCGCTGTGATCAGCGATCACCGTGCCTCCGCCAAGTTCGAACGAGTGGGTATCGCTGTTGGAATTCAAATTTGTATTTGAGAGTCTCAGCGTTCCGCGGCCGATCTTTTGGATGCTCTGACCATTGAGACGCATGTTCAGATTCACCTCGCCACCAGCCATGGCATAGAATCGGGCTGCTTTATCGAGGCTGAGAGAGCCGTTACCGGTGCCGAAGGTAACGGTGCCTGAGTCGTTGATGCCGCCGATCCATGAGGTGCCACCACCGAGAACACGCCAGCTTTGCATATTGAAGAGCTGAGCAGGGCGACTCATGAAGAGCATGGTGTTGCTGCTACCCATGGCAAAACCGTGCTGTGAAGTGCTGCCGTTGTTACCCAGGTTGTTCGAGTCAAAAATAGAATTCGAATCAGAGTTGCCGATCTTACTCATTGCGGCGGCAGTCCAGAAGCCTGCTCCATCATTTCCTGGAGCAGATGGATCATACCCAATGGTCAGCACACCCTGTTGAAGCAACAGGCGTCCAGCAGCGTTGTGCTGGCGCTCCATGGTGACATTGAGCTGGTCGTTCCCTTCCACGGTGAAGCGGAGCACCTCGTTCTCATTCGTGACAGGTACAGCCCCCAAAGCGCCTCTATTAATCGTCGATCCAGTGGGTAGTGAGGAAACGGTGTTTGCGACAGGAGAGAGCACTCCGCCAGTGCCACGGTCTGCGATCTGGCCCCGAAGAATGATGTAACCATTGCTTGAGCCAGAGGTGCTGATTATCCGTGAATCAATGGCCAGCACATCATTGGTGACTGCTGAAGGCGCGGCAATGCTGCCGTCTGTATTGATGCGGCCAGCGAAGATATCTCCATTGACGATGAGGGTGGAGTTGCCTGCGGCATTAATCACGGGAGTGAAAAGGACCTGCCCAGCGGCATCGGCGTTGTCGATGACGAGATCGCCGAAGAAGTTGGTGAGATCATTGCCAGCATTGAGCACGAGGCTGTTTTGCTGCAAAGTGCCGACGAAGATGTCTTTCGGCGCGGTGGTTGTGCCAATCTGGATGCCGCTGTTCATGTTCACGCCGCCGAGACCTTCGATCTTGATGTGATTACCCGGACCACCCGCACCGACAGCGGAACGTCCATTGCGAAGGTTGAGTGTACCTTCGGAGATGGTGGTGATTCCCGTGTAGGTATTGTAGCCGTCCAAGACCACCTGGCCCACACCAGTCTTGGTCAGACCGGCACTGCCAATGATATCAGAACGAATCTGCAGGTTTCCATTCTGCACGGTTCCATCCGTGAAACGCACATAGCCGTTCTGGTTATTGATCACACCCTCGATCGTGCCGAAGTCGATGACGCCGCCTTGGATGAAGGTTTCAGCCTGATTGCCGTTGTTTCCTGTGGTGCTGTTCCCCACACGGAAGAAAGCGCTGCTGATCATGCCAGAGGCCACACGGAGGGTTCCATCAACAATAAGAGTGGAACTGAAGGGATCGTTGTAGCTGGTAAGTGTGGTTCCGTCATTGATGGAAACGGAATTTCCGAGGCTGTCAGCCACCGGGCCGAAGCGCAGAGAGTTGATGCTCATGTTCTGACGGACCACCGTGGTGATGTCTGTAAGATTGACGTTCTGGCCAGCACCGCTGGTGAGATCGAGAATCCCCTCCGCTGGAGAGAAATACTCCGAATCGTCCAAGGGGCGGAGGAACCCGCCATCCATCGTCATGAAGTGGCTGCCAGCGAGGAACTGCAGGTTGCGGCTCTGATTGTAACGATCAGAGACGTTGGCGTTGTTGTAGCCAATCTCACGCAAGTCATCCAGGTAACCATGTTGGATGATGCCACCAAGGACTCCACTGACAATGGCACGGCTGGTAGCCGTAGCACCTGAGCCATATTGATTGAGGCCAGTAACGTCAGTGACTGCGACGCGGACACCATCAGTCCCGATACCTGGCTCCGAAATGCCGAAGGTGGAGGTGGCGTCAAGATCACGGATACGCAGGACTGCCCCCGCACTGCGGTTGAGCTTGCCAATCGTCAGCGTCATTGCCTGGCCCGCACCATCGCTAGGCCATAGATCCAGCATGTTGGTGCCTGAGCCAATATTGACCGCAGCACTACCGCTTGTTGCCAGCGACTCGGTGTTGGCGGCATCTGTGCCACCATGAATGCGCAGCCAGCCGTGATCAAAATTGATAGTCGCGGCATTGTTGATGCGATCATTGTTATTGGCACCAAGAATGGTTGGTGAACCAGAAGAAGCATCAAGACGTGACGTGTTATCCAAAGTCATCATGCCGCGGCGTTGCAGATTGATGGCCGAGGAGCCGGAAATCGCTGCATTTGCTCCCGCAAGGGTAAGTCCATACTCCATCCATCCTTCGCCGTCTCCGAAGGTGTTATAATCCACCCCATTTACAGTGACTGTATTGCCCTGCCAAGCCACGGCCGCCTGACCGAAGCGGAGCACATTCACCACTCCGGAGAAGTTGTTATTGTTGGTCAGACGCAGTTCACGTGCGCCGGTTTTGGTGAATCCACCAGCGCCAGTGATCTGGCCGTTGATGATAAGCCTGGTTTGGATATCACCCGTCAGGTTGGATTCGGCTGTGGAAGTGTTGTTGAAGGCAGAGGCGTCATTATGGAAAACGTTGCGATTTGCATCACCGAGCACGGTAACCGTGCCATCAAGATAGGTGCGTGGGTTTGGAATGGTGTCCGTGCCGGTGTCGATATAGTTGACTCCTCCGCCCGCAATGTCTGCGGCAGCACCTTTGGCCGTAACACCATTCATGTTGATATTGACGGTGTGATGAACATTCATATTACGATAGAGATTCAGGCGAGCTCCAACGTTTGGCCCCACCAGAGTCGCTGTTGTGTTCAAGTCCGCCAGAGAAGGGCCTGAATAAGCGATCTCAATACCACCTGTTACATTCGCGCTACTCACTCCACTCCAAAGGCCAGCACTGTTCACGGGCACATCCATCTCCAGGCGAAGGATGCCTTCGTTTAGATTAATTTTGCTGAGGGGGCTGGTGAAGGTGGGTTGGTGGAGCACCACACCTTCTCCCTGACGACTACCGATGATGGTCAGCACATTGTTGTTGCCGTCGAGGGTGGGGAAATTGCGTGTGAAATTTCCATCGAGGGTCGAACCGTTGTTTGGATTGTTGTCGTAGCTGGAAAGATCTAGGCGTGATCCGTTTAGGAAACCACCGCCGCTCAAGGTGGCATTTCCAGTCAGCACAAGGTGAGAGAACTGGCCTGTGCCAGTGGTGTTGATGATAACACCCGTGTTATTGACCCCTGTTCCAGCCACACGGAATATTTTCCGAGTCGCAGATGGATCATCACCATAGTTCATCGACTGACCACGAAGATCAACCGTAGCTCCCGAGGCGATGATAACTTCATTGCCAACCCCATGCGCACCAAAGGCTCGTGGATTACCTGCCCGCAGAATACCTTGGTTGACCAAAATCTGACCTGTAAGTGTCGGTGTGGCTCCAGCTACAGTCTGGCCATCAAGTGCTCCCGTAAATTGATTGTTGGTCAAGGTAAGTATGCCGTTGCCAGTCTTGGTGAAGCCGCCCGCACCCTCGACGATGCCACTCCAAGTCAAAGCCTGGCTGGTAGCAAGATCGATGTTGAAGCCACCTGGCGTCGTATTGTTCAGAACCATCTTACCGCTCATGTTAAGATTGGTGTTCGTGCCGCCATTGGCGATGGCCACAAGGCTGGTGTTATTGCCAAAAGTGATCCATTCCTGCATCGGGGTAATCGTGCCAGATGTCGCTGTCGCGGCACCGAAAAGCTCGAGCGTTGCTCCAGAGTTGATGTTGGTGGCACCACGAAGATTGCCCAAAGCTGAAGCAAGGTTGGAGCCGCCAACACGAAGCTTGCCGCCATTAACAATGATATCACCGATGTAGTTGGAACTGTCTGTATCGAACAAGACGGTTTGAGAATTCCCCGTGTCAAGGATGATGCTACCCGCTCCTTGAAGTGTACCAAGGTCCTGTATGGCGGTATTGTTCGAGAGGAATCTGAGTATGGCTCCTTGACTGATGTTCACCGCTGGAGCTCCCGTGGTGAGTCTCGAATTTGTTGCCGAGGTCGGCGCAGCGATGGTTCCACCTACCTGAATCTCGCCCTGATGGAGATTAATAGTCCCGGTAAAGGTGTTGTTTCCGCTGAGGAATACCTTGCCGTTGCCCACCTTGGTAATGCCTTGAGCATTGGCAGCAGTATTATTGACAATGGCAGTATTGATCTGAAGCGCATTGGCGCTGTGCTGATGGATGGTAAGCGCCTCAAGCCCTGCCGTGTTTGCATTGTTGCGTATGGATCCCGTCCCCCCCAGGATGACATTGCCAGAGGCCGGGGTCATGAGCAGGCCGGCCGCAGTATTCAAGCTCAGCGTGGAGTTGATGTTCAACGTTCCTCCTGCGGCTCCGTTAAAGCGGAGTGAATTCGCGATACTGGCGGCAGCTATGGTGGTGAATGCGACGACATTCACATTGTTCGCCGTGGCGTATGCATCATTCGAGTAGGTGGCCAGTGCCGTGATTGCTGTGTCAGCCGCGCCTGTGGCAATGCTTGTGGCCCAGTCAGTTTTGTTGATCGTGATACCACCACCTCCCAGGATGCTGTTAACATTGTTGGTGTCTGTATTGGCGATGCTTGCGGCAGCCAGATCCAGGGAACTTCCCACAGCACGAGTGATGGCATTCATTCGCAGAATGGAGTTCCCAGAGGAGCGGCTGAGATAGTTGGCACCGACATTCAAAGTCGTCGCAGAGACGATCTCGGTATGAGTGCCGCCGCTAAGTTCCAAATTCACTCCCGACATTCCAGCCAAGTATGAAAGGCTCGGCCTATCGGCATCGGTTCCCAACAGGAGAATGTTCCCAGCTCCGTTCCAGCCCAGTTCCAAAGCGGATGCATCAGCAAACTTAGACGTGTCACTTGCTGCGAAATCGAGTCGAACCGTCCCCCCCGTTGCGGCGGTGATGCCTGTGTAGGTGTTGGCTCCCGAAAGTATTTTTGTACCCATGTCGGTGAGCAGCAAACGCCCAGATCCCGTAGTGCCACTGATAGCTCCGCTGACGTTCAAAGTAGCATTGGATGAAGCTGCCAAGCGGAGATTGGCGTTCGTGCCGGCGAGCACCACGCCGCCATTCCAGGTGTTGACTCCTGAGTCCGCCGTAAAGGAGGCGTCAGTGATATTGTTAGTTAGCATCTCACCTGTAATCGTGCGCCCGCCTCTGAGCATGAGACCCGTGCCTGAACCACCTCCAGCATTTGCGGAGCCTGGGAAGTTCCCGATTGTCACGCCGCCTGCGGAAGTGCCGAGGGCATTGTCGTGAGCGATGATAAGCGCCCCTCCTGTGGTGGCAGTGGTGCTGGAGCTGCCGACACCTGTAAGAATGCTGACCACGCCTGTGAAAGCATTATCACCACCAAGGACCCAATTACCCTGCTCCACCTTCGTGACATTGACGACACCCGTGCCGTTATTGGTAATTTGAGGGTTGAATGTGTTATTACCCAAGTTCTGCCCACGCAGCATCAGTGTTGAATTCTGATTGGACGCCGTAAACGCCACTGGTCCGGTGCCTGTGAAACTCACCGTTGGAACCACACTGCCTTGGACGAGGCCGTCTGCCCAAATAGCCGCCGGAGCCGCCGTGGTGGTGGCAGCGGAGGACGCACCGAAGGTCATCAAGCGATCTGTGCTGCTGTTGGACAGACCAATAAAGCGAAGACCACCGTTGGCATTGACCGTATTGATGACAAGATTGGCGGCATCAGCTGTCGCAGCCCCGATTCCACTCGGCTGGCCTGCGTTGGCCAACGTGATTACATCAATACGATTGCCCACATTGTTGGTGCCGTTGGTGATGATTCTTGTCGGGCCGGTGTATGTGTTAAGATTGGTGAGCGTGGAGATTCGGGCGTTGGTGTCATTGTTGGTGCGAGTGAAGCCGCCTCCGCCAGTGATGGTGCCAGCATATGTCTGAGTAGCGTTTTGCACTGTCAGCATACCAGCATCCAGGATGGTCACGGCACCGATCGTGCCGACCAAGCCGCCAATGGTCTCACTGCTGCGGATACGCAGGGTCGAACCACCGACAGCCGACCCCTCAGAACCAGCGTTGGTTACGTTGACAACGGTGTCATTTCCAATGGCATTGCCACCCGCGAACTCCAGCCACCCACGACTAATGGTGATGGTTCCATTCATGGTGTTGGTGACGCTGTTGAGAATCCACTTGCCAGAGCCTTCCTTGGTGACCCCCACCGTAGCTCCACCCGTTGCCGGATTGTTGTTAATGGCACCATTGATAGTGTTGTCACCCGTATTGCTGCCACCGAGAACCCAAATGTGGCTGTTGCCCGTGATGCTGCTATTATCGAGCGCTCCAGAGCTGTTGATGGCACGTGCGGAAAGTTCACCATTAATCACAACCACCTTGGTGCCGTTGTTAAGAATGCCGCCAGCACCTGCACCGCCAGTGTAACTCTGGTTGAAGGTGATATTGGAGCCCAAAGTCAGGGTTCCAGCGGAGGGGTCATTGAAGACGATGTTTCCTTGGTTGCCCAGCCCACCAAGATTGTCACCACTACCAAAGATGTCATAACGGCGACCGTCTGAGCCCGTAGTTCCGAGATCAATGATACGTGGAACCGTCAAATCACCGAGGATGCCAATTGTTTCGGTTCCTGTCCCGAGGTCGCCGCTTAATTCGAGGGTCCCGAGGTTGACAGTGACACGTCCACTGAAGTTGTTGGTATTATTGGTGAGCACCCAGCGGCTGAGGCCATATTGATCGTTGTTGGTGACGTTGGGGTTGATCGTCAACGACAGTATGCCATTTGCCTGGTCGATCTGGCCGTTGACTGTGTTCATGCCTGTGTTCTGGCCATGGAGCATCAAAACTTTATTGGCCAGATTGGTAATAGCGATCTTGCCATTCAGATTAAGCGGAGCAACGCCATTCGAGCCAATGCGGACAGTGGCTGACTGACTGACATCTTCAAAAGTCAGGTCGATGTTGGCAGGAATGGCACCCAACGTGTTTTGTGAAATGGAAATCTCATTTGTGCCAGTGTTGATGCCGGTGATGGTCGTGCCCGGCGCGATGTTCAGACCTACAATTTCCATGTTCAGTTCAAGACCACCGACACTGGCCAGCCTGATGGTATTTTGAGGACCGCTAACAGGAATGCTCACTTTGGTGCCCTGGATGGCACCGCTATTGGAGAGGTTGATTTCGCGTACGACATTGTGCGGTGCCCTGCTGCTGCTGACATATTCAAGCCGCGCTTCCTGTGGGGCGGTGCCAATAATGCTTGGCACCCCCAGATTGATCACGCTGTTTGCACCCAGGCCGCTGTTATTGATCAAGTCAGAGACACGAACCGTAACAATCTGGCTGGAACTGCCGATCCTGGCGCTGTTAGTAAAGGTGCTGGCACCAAAAAGACCGTACCATGCCGCGCCACCATTGGCATTGAAAGCCACAAGCCCCTCCCCAGAGATTCCACCGTTGAAAATTTGGTTGGCATTGTCATCGATCGTGAGCTGGACATTGGCTGGCACATCAATCGTTGAGCCTTTCTGTGTATAGAGAAGCCCCACGGTTTCTGTCTGGGCAAACTGGAGGGTGGCGCCACGGAAAAGGTACATGTCCGCATCGTCATTAATGCCATTGGGAATCTGTGTGGTGTTTGCTGCATCAGGATCGTCAACATGGGTATGATCCACCACCACGGTGCCGCGCTGGATGTAGATGTTGTTCAGGCGGTTCGTGCCACCTGTGTTGGCGAAATTATTGAAGCCCTTCAGCGTTGTGGTTCCCGTGTTGTTGAAGAGGAACATGCTGGTGGTGTTGTCAGAGTTGTTGCCGGTAAAACGACCCCACAGCGTATTGCTGGCACTACCTGCAAACTCGAAGATAGTATTGCTCACCGGCACAAAGTTCAGGCGATTGCCCGGTCCGTTAACGATAGCGCCTGACAGAGTCAGTTTATTATTCGGGTCATTTTGAATGACCGCTCTTTGAGTGAAGGGATTCTGCCCTGGCTGCGCGTGATCTCCTGCTGTAACTGTGCCTGCCAAATTTAGTGAGCCAAGACTATGACGAACGAGCACGGCGTTGCGTGCTCCTGCGTTGCCATCCGACCAAGGATTGAGGTTGATGGTATTCGTCAGCGTCTGGTTCCGCAGGCTCATGAAGCGCAGGGTGGACTGGCCTCCGGTGGAAGACTGCAGGGTAATAGCCCCAGTGCCAAGCCTGCCTGTGTAGGTATCAGCACCAACTCGCATGTCAGCATTGACGTTGAAGCTGGTCTGGTTGCTGCCAATGAGAGTCGGGCCACTGTAAGTATTATGGCCAGTGACGTGCAGGACATTGCGATTGTGCATGAGACTGCCACTGCCGGAAATGTCGTTCGAAAGTCCGTAATGGGTATCATTGAGATTCAGAGTGATAGAGCCATTATTTGTGATAGCTCCGCTACCCAGAGAGCCGGGTGCGCCTGCCGCCGCTGGCCCCCCGCCTACATAGATCGCGCTGGAGGATGTTAGACCACTCAGAATGCTGTTGGTGGTATTGAAAACAAAATTGCCCAGCCCACTGAGCGTCAAATTCGCTCCTGGACGTGTGATGACAGGGGCGGAGAAGGTGAGGTTTTGTCCTGTGGTATTCGAGCGCAAGCTACTTGTCGCACCTACCAGCACTGAACCCAGCAAAGTGGCCCCATTAACTCCGGCCAAGGTGCCGCCACGAAGATAGACGACCTCGTTCATGCGGAAGTTGGTCGTCCCCACTTCCAGAGTCCCAGACGGTGCCACTGATGTGAGACCTGCAGTGGAGCCCAGACCTGTGCCACCTGCCTGAGTATTGTTGTTCACTCTTAGAGTACCTGAGACAACATAAGTGCCTCCAGAGTAAGTGCTGTTGGCACCTGACAGGACTTGAACAGCCTGACTTTCAACTCTCACCGCACCGCTGCCATGGATGTCCGTGTAATCATATTCCGTGGGAGTGGAGGTGTGCCTGAGGCTCAGATAACCATTGTTGATGATCGGAGTGGTTGGAATCCTTCCGGTGCTGTAGCTAAGGCCACCCAATTGAAGCACTCCATCAAGGATACTAGTCTGACCACTGTAGCCATTGTCAGAGAGCAAGATGACTTTGCCACGTCCGGTCTTGGTCAGACTCAGTGTATTGGTGAAGAAGGGATTTCCAGGATTATTGACGATCGCACTCTCGATGATCAGGCTGCCACGAGTATTGTGCTGATGGAGGATCAGTTCATTGGTCACCACCTCACTGGAACCGCCGGACAGCGCGACACTCCCGCCAGTGATGAGAATATCGTTCTCACCTACATTGTTGGTCACCAAAATCCCACCTGACTCCACAATGCGTATGTCGCCGGGATTGCCATCTAGCGTAACCTGTAACAGGCCTGGAAGCGCTGGTGCGGTATTAAATCGCAACGAGCCAGTATCAAGGTTCCAATCGAAATCATTTTTGACGTCTGCATGTCCGCCTAAAGCGATGTCAGTGCCCGAAAAAATCTGTTGGTAACTTGCGTCCAGAAGCGGTGTGACTGTCGTGACTGTTCCAGTGGAGCTCCCCACTGCCCAAGTGGTGATATTGGCACCTTCTCCATAGGTGGCGTAACCACCTAAAATGCCATAAAATGCATCATTGGCCGTCGTTGCTGCGACCGCACCGCGAATCTCAAGCGCACTACCCACCTCTCTAACACCAGGCGTGGGGCCACGGCGAATGAAGCCAAGATTAATGCGGCCACCCATGCCTGACTCTGCCGAGATGCTGTTTAGCCCAGTTCCTAACTGAGTCGAGGTGGCGCTATCCACAATCGTTGATGCAGCGCCGCCTCGGAGGTAAAGATCACCGCCAGCCAAGCGCAAGACTCCTGGGATAATGTTATTCACTCCGCCCTGAGTATAGTCGAGAATCATGGATGAAGCCCCTGAGACCGTCGTCAACCCCGCATAGCCTTGGTTCGAGGAAACCTGGATTCTGGCACGGTCTCTCAATGTTAATCCACCATTTCCCGATGATGAGCCTGACCAGATGGCCGTGTTGATGGAACCCTGCGGTGCTGAAGTCAGGATTAATTCGCGAGTGCTGTCGAGCACGAGAGATCCCAAGCCGTAAAGGGAACCAACCGTATCTGAGAGCGTAATCTGAATCTGGCCTGTGGAGCCGACACTGAGATGCACCGTATCACCGATGCTGCCGAAGGTACCATCAAGAATCACTTTGCCCGCATTCACATTCAAGCTCCCGCGATGCACCATATTGCTGTTGAAGGTAGGGCTTGCGGTGTCCGCTCTGAGTGCCCAACCATCCACATGTGTTCCATTTACATTGATGGTGCCAAGGCCATCAAAAACGCCGGAGAAAATTTCGTTGGCGGTAGTTCCCGAGGGGTTATTGATATTGATGGTGCCACCGTTGAAGGTAAACACTTTCGAGCCCGCAAGCTCTCTTGATGAGAGAGATCTCACCGTCTGGGTGGAGCCATTCAGATCAAATTGAGCATTGGCATTCACCAAGCCGGAAGTGCCCGCAGCAATCTCCAAATCAGTTGTGGCAGGAAGCGCTCCAAATCCGCCCATGCCAGATGGAGCGCCGACGCCGGAACTGCCGCCATAAGCTCCCATGCGGATGACACTCGTCGTATTCGACGCTGTGGCACGGACGCCTGTTCTGCCCGCATAAGTGTTGGTTCCAAGAAGTTCCAGGGCATTGTTGCCCTGCTTGTCGAGTGATCCTGCGCCCGTAAGCACCCCACCATAGGAGAATACGGCACCGGCAGAACTATTCGTCAGCCTCAAGCCATTCACACCGATCTCAATTTCACCTCCAGTGCCACCGATAAGTGTGCCAGCCAGAGAACCTGCCACCCCATTCACGAAGGCTCTAGTTGCCCCGCGTCCTCCACCAGAAATGAAGGATACGGTCTCACCACCACTGTCCGAAGTGTTTAAAACAAGTTTGGCACCGGGCGTGTTGGAAACAAAGACATTGGAGCCAGCGCTCAAGCCCTCAGCACCTCCAACACGCATTTCCCCTGCGGCCACATGGATAGTGCCGTCCATCACGGATGCATCAGCGTTTGTCCAATCAAAGAAACCACCACCCTCCTTGACCAACCACGAGGTATTCGAACCACGAATTCTGCCCACATAGCTGGTGTCACTGTTGTTCCCGCCAAGCGCCAGCACACCCGAGGAACCCGAGCCAGTCAGGTTGACCAATGCATTCACGTCTCCGCTAGCAAGGCTGCCAATTCTTTCGAATGGGGTTAGATTCAATCCATTCGACGCCATGTTCAACGTGGCATTGCCGAGAACCACACTTGCCTGATTGCTGATGGTGTCGTGAATGCGGTAACGCCCGCCCTGGCTTGTTCCACCAGCGATCACTGAACCTGCGTTGATCGTCATGGTACCAGCCAAAGTGCTGTTTGCTCCGAGCACGACAGTTCCGGCGCCATTCTTGACCCAGTTCCCTGCACCCGTGAAGGCCCCCTGTAGCTGATCCGCTCCCGTGAAGGTGAAATTTTTCTCTACACCACTTGTTGGTGTGGCACTCAGTAAGACTGTGTTATGGCTCAAAACTTGTACGATATATGTGCCTGCTGATACATCCGTGTTGCCATCCGTTGACGCCACCAGCATCCCCGGAACAAGACCATCTGTTCCATTAACGACTGTCATGACGCGTGTGTCAGTGTCCACATTGCCGAGCCGGATGCTGTTTGGTAAAGTAGAATGGTTTGTCGTCAAAGTTGCACCGCTGCCGATGGAAATAACACTGTTGGCCAGAGAAGTCAGGCGGCCAATGTCGTCCGAAGTTGTCAGTTCAAGAGCAGCGCCAGCGGGTCCGGAAACCAAGACATTTGCAGCATCCGACAATGTTCCACCACCAGAGCGGGACAATATCACTTTTCCGCCTCGAATTGTCAGACCTCCTGTGAAACTGCTGGCCCCGTCGAGAGTCAGGATACCATTGCCAAGTTTCGTCAAAGACCCCGTGCCACTGACAACACCACTGAAAGTCGTGCTTGTACCATTTTGCCCAACCGTCAGCAAACCACTACCCAAAGCCACGTTGCCACCGACAGCTCCACCTCCGGCAAGCGAACCAATGGTTTCATTTTTGTTGTTTAGGTTTAGCTGCACTCCCGCGACATTAGCTAGCACCAGCGCAGTTTGGTCAGGCAGAACCTCCACGACTGCGCCAGTGGCGACTTGCAGAGATCCTGCGTTGACAGCGGTCGAACCATTGTAGGCATTTCCACCTCCAAGCACCCGCAATCCCACACCACTGAAGATCAAATTGCCCAAGCCTGCTCCAGGACCGCTCATGGTGAAGACTCCATCAAGAGCACGTGTCCCCGCAGCGTCATTGATGGTCACAGTCGAGGATAGTGGCCCCGCCGAAATAAGCAGGCGGCTGTTCTGGCTAGAAGTGACTGAACCTAATGTTTCACTCAACCCATTGCCCAGTTGAAGGCTGGCCCCGACGCCAGTCAGGCTGACTGCAGCAGCATCAGGTATCAAGTTTGCCTGATTCGAAATGAATGACGCGCCAGTTCCAATGTTGAGGTTGAGCAATCCATTGAGTGAATTAGCGGCATTGATCGTGACGGTGCCGCCAGCCATGTTCAAGGCAGTCACACTGTTGAGAGCAGCTCCAGTGTCCGCGATAAAAGCGCCACCATTCACCGTCAGCGAACTGGTGGACATCGCCTTACTCACTTGCAGAGTGCCATTGTTTACGGTCGTAGAACCGCTGTAGGATAGGGCTCCCGTGCCTGTCAGTTGCTGGGTATAAGCTCCATTTTTCACCAGACCTCCGGTGCCACTGATGACGCCTTGATAGGCTTGCGGCGTTTGAGAAAGTAGCTGGTTGTTGGTTCCCGAGCGTGCAGCATCACTGCCAGACAATGTCAGGGAGTTCGCTCCAAGCTGCACTTGCGCGGCCACCTGAGTGCCATTCAAAGCAGCAATGGAACTATTGAAGCCGTTCAAACTGAGAACACTGGCGGCATTATTTAAAACGATTCTGCTGTCTGCCGAAAAACTGGAAGAAGACCCTGCACGCAGAGTGGCTGCGGGCACGGTAGTATCACCGGAATAAGTATTGCTTCCGGAAAGCGTAATCACCCCACGATTGATCGTAAGGTTGCCTGTCCCGGAGATGTTGTTGGCGATGGTGCCATTCGCAGCCGAAACCGCAGCCACTTTGTCGATCACCAGTGTTCCATAGTTGGTCACAGGTCCGGTTCCAAGTGAGGCTGTATCTGAAGCGGCATTGTTGTTGCCCAAGTTCATTGTTCCCGCTGCGATGACTGTACCACCCGTGTAGGTGTTGGCAGCATTGATGGCGACGGTGCCAGCACCACCGGAAAAGAGGGTCAAAGCACCAGCTCCATTGTTTTGAACCACTGCATTCACTGACATCGTGTTCTGTGAATTCCAAAGATACAAAGTGTCTGCAGTTGCGTCATTACCCCCGGACGTCAGGAAACGTCCACCGATGGTTGCGTTGCCAATGGTCGTTGCAGCATTTTGGTTACGAATGATGCCGCCGCCATTCAATCCATCGTTGACCGTCAAGGTCAGCCCTGCCCCCATGTCCACCGTCACTGCTGTCGTGGCTGTCGTGTGCGCGATCTTTAGAGAATTGATGGTCCTGCTAGCCCCTGCGTTCGCCACGGCCGTTCCATTGATCAAAATGTTCTGCGCCGGATTCGTCCAGCTGCTCATGGTGTTTTGCGTCGTGTAGTCGGTGCCGCTTGCCGCAATCACGGCGCCATTCGCGGCATTGGTGGCGTTCTTCACGAAATTGGTGTCTGTCGTGCCATTGATCGCCACTGCCCAACCGCCCAAAATCAGGTTGGTGTTCAGACTGGTCGTGGTGAGATAACTGCTGCCAGCCGTTGTTCCTATATTGCCCACATTCAAGGCAGCTCCAGTCGTGCTGCGACTGATGGCACCGGCTTGGAGCACCCCAGTTCCAGTGCCGCGCAGCACTTGGTTGAGCCCTAGCCCGAGGGAAAGTCCGCCGATCACCTCCGTGCCCGCACTCGTATTTTGAAAATTCAAGGTGCCACGGTTGAGAGTCACCGTCGCCGCATCAGCCAGTTTATTTTGTCCAGCAGCGCCTTGGTCCAGATTAACCTGGGCTCCTCCGCTGACGGTCAATGCCCCTGTCCAAGTATTGTTATTGCCAAGCAGGTTAACAGCACCCCCTGAGCCCCCGACCATGCCGGTTACATTAAGATTGCCGACTCCAGAGATACCAGTGGTAGTACTACCAAGAGTTACAATGCCTGCAGTGCCACCCGTGTTGCCTCCATAATATTCAAGCGACACGTTATGCCCCAGTGCAATCGGGCCACCAATAGTGAGAGTGCGCACGTTGGCCACCTTCCACGTTTGGGCCGCTGCTGTAGCCAGAGTCACGGCTCCCCCCGTGGCGTTGCTGATGGTCAGATTCTGTGTTGCCAATGACATGTCGATGCCCTGCGCACCGAGATTGATCGTCTGATTTTGATTGTTTCCGTTTTGAATGGTAATGGCACCACCAGGATTCACAACCCTCAGCCCGCCCACATTCAAGACTCCATTGGAGAGGTTCACTGCGCTGTTGGTGACATTCGAGACACGGTAGGTCGTCGCAGCACTGATCGTATTGTTAAATAGGATGGTGTCCGCCAGAGTAGGGGCCTGATTTTGGACATAGCTGGTCGCTGGCAGCACGGTAGTGATCGCCAGAAGCGTGTCCCCAACGGAATTGGACTTGATGAGCGTCAAGCCGTACGAGGGCATGGCCCAGGTCAATCCAGAAAATAGCAGGAGTATGGTGACGGGCACGCGCAGTCGAGTGCGCATGGTGGTCATCATTTGCTGCGACAGATCGCGTGGGCGTTCGTTGCGTTTCATAGCGGCGGTTGGGTTGGCTTTTGTCCATGGGTTTGACACCCAGGGACGTCAGAGTCTCAATAATTCAAAAACTAGTTCTAAAACGTTGATTTTGATCAACTTGGGTAATCAGTTCAAATGGCTTAGAATGCAGGCTCAAAGCCAGCAGAAACACCGGACTAAAGAGCGGAGCCAGGGCAGGTTGAAGGATGGAAAGGGCCTTTTTCACCAATTTTTAATTAATGACAATGTAATCACAAAGTCATGTCACACTCCAAGCACAATCTTGGCAGCACCCTCTCTTTTAACTCCTCAATTTTTGGAGTTCTCATGCCAATTAGGTCATGGAATCAAATCGGCAACTCTCAGTCAACGATATTCTCTGCGGCCCTCCAGATTGTCGTTCGTGATGCCAAACTCCCAACAACTCATGGCAAAGGGCGGCATTTCTGCCGCCCTTTGCGAAGGTCATTTGTCCATTTAGCCCGATTGGCTCACTTCAGGTCCGCCGGCTTCACGCCGCGTTTGAAGCCATTGAAGCGATGCGGGTCGTTCAGGTCCGTGCCGTCTTTCGTTCCGTACATCAGCGGTTTGAAGTCTCCGACGTAACTGACGTCCGCTGAGGCAGGCACCTCAAGGCCGAGCCCCCAGTAAAGCCCGTTCACCACGAGGCGCCGCAGGCTTTGATTCGTCAGGTCGGTGGCTGCACCCATGGTCGTGCAGAGAATCTTGTTCGTCTTGCCAGCCTCATTTTTCACCTCACGTGTCCAGGCGATGGGCATCATCGGGTCATTCACCGCCTGCTCCACACCTGCACGGTTCTTTTTCTTGTAATCAGCCGGTGGGCTGCTCGGCTCCATGCCTGCCAGCACCTGACCGCGAATTAAAATCACCGCATCGGCAGGTGGGGCTGCCTCATAGACATCGGTGGTGCCGAAAACATCCGTCACACCGCGTAGCAGTGCGCTGTCCTTCACCGAGGACTGCAAAATGCCTTTCGTCGCCTCAGCCCGGTGCTTTCCCCAGTGGCTGACCCAGGTCTCGCCGAGGAAGAGGCGGCCAAACCCGCCCTCTTTGTTGTTCCAGGCCCAGGCTCCGTAGGTACTGTCCTTCGGCATATTGAAAGCATGCGTCGCTGTACGCAGGCCGATGATGGGCACACCGCGCTGTACGGCATCATGGAAGTGTTTCATCGCCTCATCTGGCCAGTGGCGGAAGCGAATGGACATGATGATCGCATCGGCGCTGTCGAGGGCGGCTGGGTTGGTGAGGCTCGCTTGGTTGTTTGAGTCGATGAACCCGTCCTTGTCCACGGAGAACAGCACTGTCGCCTTGAAGCCGTGTCGCTCGCTCAGAATCCTGGCCAGCATCGGCATGGCCTCCTCGCTGCGGTATTCCTCGTCACCCGAAATCAGGACCACATGCTTGCCTTTGGCCTCCCCTTTCGGTTCGTAGGTCAAGAAATCGTCGGCAGCAAAGCCGGAGCCAAGAGGCAGGGTGGCAAGGAGAGAAAGAACAAGTCGGCGGTTCATGGTGGTCAGGGTTGAAGCTGGAGGGTGAGCTAAGACGGCATCTGCCGTCCATCGCTTTCCACACGAAAACGAAAAACCGGACATAAAACTCCAAAGGCTACTCCTGGACCTGCACCCAGAGATGCCCGACGGCGGGTTCACCGCGTTCGTTCGTGTGCTCGACACTCACGAGATAGTCGCCCGCTTTGGCGAAGGCATGTTGCGTGATCGCATAACCGTCCTTGGCGAGGGCTTTGGCGTTGCCATCTGACTTCACGCTGACTTTGGGTGTGCCATCGCCAAAGTCCCAGGTCTCGCCACCAGTGGTGCGGAAGGTGCGCACTTTGAAGGTGATCTCGGTGCCTGGCTTGAGGCCGGTGGTGGGCCAGAAGGTCGGGTGAATCGTCGGCGGCAGGTTCTTTTCGTCGCCGCCGATGACTTGAACGATGGCGAAGTCGTAGCTCACATTTCCGGTGGCATCGGTGACTTTGAGGATCTCGCTGTAAGCGCCCGGCTTCGAGTAAGTGCGTTCGATTTTCGCGCCTGAGGCCGTTTTGCCGTCCGTGAAGGTCCAGTCGTGTCTCTTGATCGTTCCTGATGACCACGACTTCGATGCATCGAGCGTGATCGTTTCACCAGCACGGATGAAATGATGCGGACGCGCCACAGCGATGACCGCAGGCTTGTGCTCCTTTTGATAAGCTTCCCACGCGAACGCATAAGCCTCCTGCGTGCCCCATTTGCCGGAGGGCTGGCGGCTCTTGATGCCGAAATGCAGATGCGTCCAGCCGCCGCTCGCACCTTCCTTGCCGAGAATGCCGATGCTTTGCCCCATCTTCACGCGTGAACCCAGCGTGATCGCCGAATCAATCGTGTGCAGATGACTGTAGCGATAATACCAGCCTCGCTCATCACGCAGATAGACCACATCGTAGCGCGGTCTCACCGGCGTGAGCGAATAACCGGGCAGCGTCTTTTCTGAAACGCTCACCACTAAGCCATCCGTGACTGCCACGACTTCGGTCAAACCCTCGCAGCCGCCAAAGTCGAGGTCATTGTGATAGTAGATCTTCTTCCGGTCCGGCTTGTCACCACCATCGACATAGGTTGGCTCGTTGGAAAACTGCGTCGAGGTGGCAAACCATCGTTGCTTGAGCGGATAGACAAAGGTGCCCGGATTGATCCAAGGTGAGCCTTTGGGCCACAAACGCAGCCGCGCATCCTTTTCGAGGCCCCAGGAATCTTCGCCGCTGTTCGCATTGTAGCCGCGAGTGATCGGGCAGTCGATCTGCACACCGCCGACGGTGAGCGGCAGATGATAGTTTGCACTCGTGAGCCAGGCTTCAGAGCCATTCACTTCCACTTTGACCTTCGCCTCGCGCACCGCCCTCGCCATCGAATCGACCTTCTCCTGCAGCTCGAGCAGCTTTACTTTTGCCATGCTGCCATCCGCCAGCTCCACCTCGGCAGACTCACCGATCATCAAATCGACTGCTCGCAGCGTTGGTTCAAGCGTAGGCTGAGGCAGATCGGCACGCAGTGAAGCGGCGAAAAAACAACCCAGCAGGACAAAACGAAGATCATTCATCATGCCATCACTACGGAGGCGAAGCACAGGCCTTTGCTGCCAACAAACGTGCGGGTTCATGTTCTCGAATGGGTCACGCCCCCACCGGATGCCACGTCGTCTTGAACTCGACCAGCGCGCGTATCTCCTCCCCGCCCTGCATTTTGTCCGCGAACCAGTCGATAGGCTCTTCGGCCTTGCGCAGGTGTACACGCTTCACGCTTTCGGCCGCGCCGAGGCGCAGCGCTTTGCGCTCATCTTCGTTCGCCACGCCGCTGAGGGCGCGGAGGTGCTCGTGCGTGGCAAAAGTGGGGATCAGCTCGCTGCGCACGCCCGTGAGCAGATTCACCACGCCGCCGGGCAAGTCGCTCGTGGCGAGCATTTCGCCGAGAAGGATGCTCGGATACGGCTGCGTGGTGCTGGCGAGCGCCACGACGCTGTTCCCGCTCGTGATCGCGGGCAAAATCAGTGACAGCAGGCCCAAAACGGGCGCTTCATCCGGCGCGACGATGCCGACGATGCCCATCGGCTCGGTGACGGTGAAATTGAAGTGCGCCGAGGCCACCGGATTCACGCTGCCGAGCACCTGCTCGTATTTGTCCGTCCAGCCCGCGTAATGCACCACGCGCTCGATCGCCGCCGC
>Ga0075152_10000203_pt1 | contig 48450 bp, 33 predicted proteins | sample JI61114C2DNA_FD_70964 | JGI IMG/M metagenome (GOLD analysis project Ga0075152, IMG submission 70964) | Wastewater effluent complex algal communities from Wisconsin, to seasonally profile nutrient transformation and Carbon sequestration -... | ecosystem: Engineered > WWTP > Effluent > Algae...
GAGGGCGAGGTCGAGGAGGCGCTTGCGGGTCATCGCTGGTCCTCCGTGACGACGCGCAGGTCGAGGAGCGGGAGGAAGGCCATGGCGAGCAGCGCGAGGGCGATGCCCAGCGGGAGCAAGGGGAGCAGCAGGAGCAGCTTGAGGGCGGTCATCGCGGGTCTCCGGGCACAGCCTGGCACGCGGTGCGGCGGGCCTGGTTCGGCGTCGGGTCCAGCGGTCGCGATCGGTGGGTGAACGGTCGGGGCGGCGATCTGGGGCGCGCTGGCGACGAGTCGGATCCGTCGACAGATCTGTTGACGACGGGGCGGGTCGGGTCGGATTCCCGTCAACAGAGTTGTTGACGGCGATTTGCATCACCGGACGACGCGATCAGGGTGGCGTGAGGGCGAGGGCTTCGCGCTCGAGCGCGAAGACGTGCTCGTCGTGGGCGCCGAGCTCGCGCAGGGCCTCGGCGAGGCGCAGCAGGTACTCGAGGTTGGCGCCGCTGGGGCCGTGGCTGCGGGCGATCTGCCGGGCGATGACGGGCAGCGGGGCGGGGCCGAGGTAGTCGGGGTTGTCGGGCGTGGCGAGGTACATGCGGGCGGCCTCGATGCGCGCGAGTGCTTCGAGGCCGGCGGGTCCGGGGCGCAGCAGCTCGAGCGCGAGCTCGACGCGCACGTAGCCGCCGCGCTCGCGGTGGTCGAGGCCGGCGAGCACCTCGGGGGCGACCTCGGGGGCGACCCGGTAGGCGACGCCGTGGCAGCAGGCGCCGGCCTCGGGCACCAGGGTGACGACGCGGCCGGGCGCGTCCGGCGTCCCGCGGTGATCCGTCGAGCCCTGCCAGAAGCGGCGGGTCCAGCCCTCGATGCGCGCCGGGTGGCGCTCGCGGTGGGCGAAGTCCGGCCGCCAGACCAGCGAGCCGTAGCCGAACAGCCACAGGTCTGTCTCAGGGGACATGTCCGATGGGGAAGGTATAATCAGACAGGTCGCAAGGGACAGGTTCAGGCCACGAGCGGCGGGACGCGGCCGGCCCACGGGCGGGCGCGCTCGAGCTGGCCGGCGAGGCGGAACAGGGTCGCCTCGTCGGCGAAGCGGCCGACGAGCTGGACGCCGACGGGCAGGCCGGAGGGGGTCCAGTACAGCGGCACGGACATCGCCGGCTGGCCGGTGGTGTTGAAGACGGGGGTGAAGGGGATGAACTCGTAGACGCGCTCGACCGCGGGGGTCAGGTCGAGCAGGCGCTGGATCAGGCTGCCGGCGTTGAGGCGGCCGAGGGTCTTCATGAGCAGCGCCTCGGCGCCCCTCGACTGCAGCGCGCCGAGCAGCACCGGCGGGCGGCTGAGGGTCGGGGTGAGCAGGAGGTCGTGGGCCGCGAAGAACGGGGCGACGCCGCGAGAGACGGCCTGCAGCGTGCGCTGGGCGCCGACGAAGGCGCCCGCGGAGAGGTTGCGGCCGAGCAGGGCGAGGGCCCAGGTCGGGACCTCGAAGTCGCGCGCGCTGGCCTTGCGGCCGAGCAGGCGCTCGCCGGCGGCGACCTCCGCGGCCGTCTCGCCGCAGAGGAGGGTGAAGAAGGCGCGCGAGAAGGCGGGGCCGTCGACCTCGGGGCTGGCCTCGACCAGCTCGTGGCCGAGCTCGCGGAGCAGGCCGACCGCGTCCTCGACGGCGGCGACGCACTCGGGGTCGACGGTGCCGCCGAGCAGCGGGCGGGTGGTGTAGGCGATGCGGAGGCGACCGGGGTGGGCGCTGACCTCGTCGAGGAAGGGGCGGGCGGGCGGCGGCGGGTAGGAGGGCGCGCCGGGGTCGGGACCGGCGCTGAGGTCGAGGAGCGCGGCGCTGTCGCGGACGGAGCGGGTGAGGGCGTGCTGGACGGCGGCGCCCTGCCACAGGTCGCCGCGTTCGGGGCCGTTGGGGGTGCGGCCGCGGGTTGGTTTGAGGCCGAAGACGCCGCAGCAGGCGGCGGGGATGCGGATGGAGCCGCCGCCGTCGCCGCCGCTGGCGAGGGGGACGATGCGGGCGGCGACGGCGGCCGCGGAGCCGCCGCTCGAACCACCTGGCGTTCGGGACAGGTCCCAGGGGTTGCGGGCGGGGCCGTGCAGGAGCGGCTCGGTGTAGGGTGTGATGCCGAGCTCGGGGGTGGCGGTCTTGGCCACGACAATGAGGCCGGCGGCGCGGTAGCGCTGGACGAGCTCGCTGTGGGCGCTCGGCACGTGGTCGCGGTAGAAGCGACAGCCGCTGCGCAGCGGGGCGCCGGCGTAGGCGCCGAGCAGGTCCTTGAGGAGGAAGGGCACGCCCGCGAGCGGGCCGGCGGGCAGCGGCTCGCCGGCGACCCGGCGGGCCTCGTCGTACATCGGCGCGACGACGCAGCCGAGGCTGGGGTTGAGCGCATCGATGCGCTCGATGACCGCCTCCACCAGCTCGGCTGGGTGGAGCTCGCCGGCGCGGACCAGGGCCGCGAGGGCGATGCCGTCGTGCTCGCGGAGGGCAGAGGAGGCGGTCGTGGGCATGGGGCTCTCAGGGCTGGTTGGCGGCGCCGGGGGTGACGTTTACGGTCGAGGCCCAGTCGGTGAGGGCGTCGTTCTTGTCGTTGCCGTTGGGGACGCGCGCGAGGCTGCGGGACGGGTCGGAGTTGTCCTTGAGGTTCGCGGCCTGACCCTCGACCAGCGAGGTGGAGCCGACGAAGGGGGCCCCGAGGACGGCCTCGGTGATCGCGCCGCCGTAGGAGAAGGCGTCGAGGACGACCTTGTTGCTGATGTCGACGAGGGCGAGGCCGTCTGGGTCGCCGTTCTGGAGCACCGCCGCGGAGGGGATGAAGGCGGTGCCCGGGGGCACGACGAAGCCGGCCGGAGCGATGACGAGGTACTGGCCCTGGGCCAGCATGCCGGGGCCGAGCTTGATCGTCCCGTAGAGCGCCTTGTTGGAGCCGTTGATGAGGCGGACCTCGAGGTTGGCGAGGTTGACCGGCGCGCCGGTGTTGTTGAAGAGCTCGATGAACTCGGCGGTGTCGTTCCCGGGCTGGTCGTAGTCGATCTCGTTGATGACCAGGGTCTGCAGCTGGCAGGGGGCGCAGGCCGGGCCGCCGCAGTCGATGTCGGTCTCCTCGCCGTTCTCGAGGCCGTCGAAGCAGGTGGCGCCCGTGCAGATGTCGACGGTGCACACGCCGCTGTTGCAGTCGAGGTCCATCAGGCACGCGCCGCCGTCCGGGCAGGGGTCACATTCCGGGCCGCCGCAGTCGATGTCGCTCTCGGCCCCGTTCTTGACCTCGTCGACGCAGGTCGCCGCCTCGCAGATGTTGGCGACGCAGCTCTGGCTCTCACAGTCGGTGCCGACCAGGCAGGCCAGGTTGTCGGCGCAGGGCTCGCAGTCGGGGCCGCCGCAGTCGACGTCCGTCTCGACGCCGTTGGGCTTGAGGTCGTCGCAGGCCGGCATCGCGCAGACGCCCTCGGTGCACACGGTGCTCGTGCAGTCCTCGTCGACGAGGCAGGCCTGGCCGTCGATGCAGGCCGGGCAGACGATGCCGCCGCAGTCGACGTCGGTCTCGTCCTGATTGAGCAGGACGTCGTCGCAGGTCATCGCGGGCTCGCCGGTCGAGCTCGAGGTGTCGCCGGTGCTGGTGCCGGTGTCCGTGTCGTCGGTCGTGCTACCGGTGCTCGTGGTGCTGGCGCCGGTGCTGTCGTCGGAGGTCGTGTTCGGCTCGGCGGTGGTGGAGACCTCGCCGGTGCCGACGGTGGTCGTGGCCGGCTCGTCGGTGCTCGCGGTGCCGCCGGTCGTCGGGAGGGTCGGATTCTGGGTGGTCTCGGCGGCGGTGGTGCCCTCGCTGCTCCCGCCTTCCGTGTCCTGAGGCACGGTGGAGGAGCTGCAGGCGAGCAACAGGCTGAGGGTGGCGAGGGTGGTGACGTAATGGGTGGTAGACCAGGAGGGGAGCATGGCCGGAGGGTAGCGGAGAAATTCGTCGCCCGCGTGTCAAGTGCGGGGGCCACGTCCGGTCTCTGCAAGAGTTTTGTCGCGGTCGCCGTGGACCTGCGGGTGGGGCCTGCGAGGCCCACGGCGCCGCCCGAGGGCGTGGAGGTCGAGCTTCAGAGCTCGACCAGGGGCTTGAGGGCCATGCCGCCGGGGTAGGCGTAGGCAGAGTAGCTGCCGCCGGTGGTCTGGTAGCCGATGACCATGACGCCGAAGGCGTCGTCGCTCTCGGCGAGGTAGACCTTGGGGTCGGTGCCGGGGTCGAGGGGGAAGTCGGCGACCTCATACTGGAGGCCGTTGACGGCGTTGATGAGGTAGTAGCCGGTGACGACCACGTTGTTGATCTTGACGTCGGAGGCACCCTTGACGCGGATCACCTGGGCGTAGTTGGTGTCGTAGTCCTTGCCGGTGACGAACACGTAACGCTCGAGGAACTGCTCGATCGGGATCATCTGGTACATCGCCGGGTCGCCCTTGCCGGCGGCCTCCTTGCTGCCGACGAGGTACTGCACCGGCAGGAACGGCCCGGTGCCCTGGAAGGTGAAGCTCTTGCCGCTGGCGACGGTGATCTCCTTGAAGGCGCCGCGCTGGTTCAGGGTGAAGGGCGTGCCCGGCTGCGGCGGGTCCGTGGTGACGGTGACCCCGGCCTCGCCCGCGTACACGCGCCAGATGTGCTGCTCGGTCGCCCGCAGCGGCGCGTGGGCGCCGACGTACTTCGTGCCCCAGTACTCGATCGGGAGCATCTGCTCCTGGAGGTGGTTGCAGAAGCCGGCGGAGTCGAAGGGCACGAAGGCGCAGGAGGTCGCGCCGAGCACCCAGATCGGCTTGTCGGCGTGGACGACGGTGCCGGAGACGTCGTGGGTCTCGTAGTCGGTGTTGGTGATCGAGGAGGCGCCGACCTGCAGGACGTCGAAGCGGTTGACGAGGACCGAGCCGGTCTCGCCGGCGGCGACCTTCTTGACCGGGAACTCGTTGCCGGCGGTGTCGACCCGCGGGGTCCACTCGATCGTGGTGTCGTTCTCGAGCGCGATGACGTTGAAGTAGCTGGGGCGCCCGTTCTTGTCGTCGGGGATCTTGTCGTCGACGAAGGGCGGGTACGAGGCGATGATGTAGTCCTGGCGCAGCGAGCGGGTCGGCAGCAGCATCGAGGAGTCGTTGCTGGCGCTGTTCTTGAGCGGCGAGTGCAGGTAGGCGATCACCGGGATGTCGCTGACCACGCGGTAGACCCCGCCGGTGCGCACGGTCGAGAAGCCCCCGATCACGTCGCTGTTGAGCTCGAAGATGTGACTCTCGCTCGGGGCCAGGGTCACCGGGTCGCCGAGCGGCTCCTCCTTGTAGGAGAGGTTCGGCGTGAAGTAGAGCTGCAGCACGGCGGCCTCGACCTTGTCCGGGTTGCCGACGATCATGGCGTCGTAGAACTCGGTGACGTCATCCGCGCTGTTGGCGCTGCGCACGCGGATGCCGAGGAACTCGCAGCCGACCGAGCTGGGCGTGGCGGCGGCCTTCTCGCAGGGGCCGATGCAGGTGGTGCTGTCGGCGCCGTCGCCGTCCTCCGAGCAGACCTGGTGCTTGTTGCAGGCGACCTGCTCCCAGGCGAGACCGGTCGGCTTGCAGATCTCGCGGACGTTGTTGCCGGCGCAGCGCTCCTGGCCGGGTTGACACAGCAGCTCGAAGCCGGTGGTCGTCAGGTCGACCGGGCCGGTGCTCGAGCTCGAGGCGGTGGTGCTGGCGGAGCTGGTCGCGTCGCTGTCGGTCTCCGCGGGGGCGGGCGGGCAGGCGGGGAGCAGGGTGAGGGCGACAGCGAGCGGGAGACTAAGCGAATAAGTGCGCATGACGACCTTTCAGGGCGGGCGATCAGCCGCCTTCGTTGGCGACGACCTGGAAGTCGATGTCGATGTTAATTTTGTCGCGGTCGACGCGGAGCGCGAGGGTGTCGAACAGGATGGTGCTGCCCTCGACGGCCAGCTCCTTGTAGTTGACGGTGATGCCGACCTGCGCGCTGAGGTCGCGCTTGAACGTCTCGATCAGGTTCTTGTTCTTCTCGACGAGCTCCTCGTCCTTGGTCGCGATCTCGCCGATGCCCTCGCCGCCGGTGACGCGCAGGTCATCGGTGGGGGTGACGGAGATCTCGTCGCCGGGGTTGAGGCCGAGCTGGAGGGTGGTGACCGCGTCGGCGTAGCCGCAGTAGCCGTCCTGGGTGCGCCACACCCGGAAGCCGACCTCGAGCTGGTTGCTGTTCGGGATGTTGTTGGGGCCCATGGCCTCGAGGGTGACCCCGTAGAGGCCCTTCGGGTCGGCGTTGCCCTTGTCGTTGTAGGTCCGGGAGATCTCGCCCTCGGTGATCATCCGCTGGCTCATGCCGAGCAGCAGGCCCGGGTGCATCTGCACGGCCATCGGGATGCCCGGGGGCAGGGCGCCGCCGATCTCGAGCGACGCGCTCCTGGGCAGGTCGAGGTTGGTCTGCATGCCGAGCGCGATCACCTTGGTGTCGTGGTAGATGGCGAACTGGCGCGCCGCGACCTTGACCTCGTTGCCGCCGATCGCCCACGGCTCGAAGTGGAGCAGCTCGGTGGTGCCGAATTGCTCCTGCAGGGCCTCGGTGACCAGGATCTCGAAGAGGCCCTGGATGTTGGGGCGCTGATCCTCGTCGATCACGAAGCCCATGGTGTTGAGCGTCATGTTGTCGACGCGGGCCAGCTCGTAGCCGGCGACCAGCGAGGAGCTGCCGTCCTCGTTCTGCTGCAAGCGCAGCGGGATCGCCACGTCGGCGCCGCCGATGCCGGCGCCGCCGGGGTCATCGCCGGTCTGGATCTGGAACGAGAAGTCGACGTGGAACAGCACGCAGCGGCTGCAGTTGGGCACCTTGACGATGCTGATCGTCGGGGCCTCGATCGGCGTGAAGCTGATCTCCACGAGGCCGAGGTTGAGGTCGCTTGCGAAGGGGACGTTGCCGCCGACCACGCCGGTCAGCAGGTTGTTGATGCCCTGCTCCGACAGCACCAGCGCCATCGGGAACGACGCGCTGTCGGGGATCTCGGGCAGCAGCACGCCGTCGTCGGCGTAGGAGGCCTGGAACGCCTCCTCCTGGGCCTCGCAGTCGAAGGCCTCGGGCTCGGGGCCAGGACACGCCGTCAGGCTCCCAGCCAGCGCGCCGATGCAGATCGTTCCCAGGTGGGTCTTGATGTTCATGTGCATCCTCAAGCAAGGCATCATCGGCCGAAGCGGCCGTAAACGCGGGGAAGGGCGGGAAAAGGGCCCCGTGACGGTCCCGAGTATGGCCCTTGGTTGCGAGAAAAAACAAGCTCGCGCTCATGCGCGCATGGGCTCGCGCCCACGTTCCCGGCCGTATCCAGGCCGCGGCCGCGGCCGCCTGTGGACCGCCTGCGCGCCCGTTCGTCGCCATCGCCATTGATACCAGGTCCAACGAAGCTGACGAAAGAACCGCCCGAAGCGCGGGGGGCCTCGCCGGCCGCGCTGTTTGGCGCGCCGCTGGCGTCTGCGGCCGAGCCAGGTGTGGGTCGCGGGGAAACGTTTGTGGCGCGGGCGGTCGCTGGTATCGTGCGGCAGATGGCCCGGGCATTACCCAACTTACTCCCGACGGCAGGTCTCCTCGCGCTCAGCCTCGGCGGCTTCGGTGTCATGGTGGGGCTCGCTTGTAATTCGGACGACACCTTCTCGCTCGGGCCGATCGACCTGACGACCGGCGAGGAGGACCCGACCGTGGTGTTTGAGTTCACCACCGGCGAGCCGGACGACACCAGCAGCACGGGCGAGCCGATGCCCTCGAAGGACACCTGCCGCGACGGCATCGCCTGCGTCCTCGGCTGCGTGATCGCGTTGCCGCCGGTCGTCGACCCCGAGCAGGACTACTCGTGCTTCACGGTCTGCCTCGACCTGCTGTCGACCGAGGAGCTGTACCACCTGGTCAAGCTGGTCGAGTGCGTCAGCGGGTTCTGCACGGACGACAACAAGTGCAGCAACGAGCCCGACTTCGACAATTCGGGCTGTCAGGACTGCCTGGTCGAGAGCCTGCTCGCCGTGAACCCGCCCGTGGACGGCTGTGAGAGCCAGGCGATGGCCTGCAAGTGATTCGATTCGACCGCTCCGAGAATTACAGGATGTACTCGATGAACTGGACCCGCGCCCTGATCTCCACTGGTGTGCTGCTCGTCGCCGCGACGACGACGAGCCCCGCGCACGCCGCCCCGGCCGAGGCGGACGCTTCGGTCGCCGCCGGGGACGCGGCAGCCGAGCCCGCCACTGCGTCGGCCGAGCCCGCCGCTGCGCCGGCCGAGCCCGCCACCGCGTCGACCGAGCCCGCCGCCGCGCCGGCCGAGCCTGCTGCCGGGGCCGCCGTATCGGTGAGCTCGCCTGCTCGCAAGCAGCGCAAGCGACAGCCGCCTGCCGGGGTGATCCTCGACGAGAAGGGCAAGGTCCGCGACACCCGCAAGTGGCTCTACCGCTACTCGCCGGAGCAGCACCTGTTCGAGATCGGCGTGTTCGGCGGTCTATTCATCGCCGCGGCGGACCACGACCTCTACGACCCGGAGACCCGGCCCGCGGCGCCGCTGTGGCGCGGGAACCCGGAGGTCGGCGGGCGCATCGCCTACTTCCCGCTGCGCTTCCTCGGCTTCGAGGGCGAGTTCGGGGCGGTGCCGACCTACGTCCGCAACCCGCTCAACGACAGGGCCTTCGTCTTCGCCGGGCGCGGCCACGCGATCTTGCAGCTGCCGTACCGGGTCGCGCCCTTCGTGCTCGGTGGTTACGGCGCGCTCGGGGTGCGCTCGGAGCAGCAGGCGCTCGGTAATGATGTCGACCCCGCCGGTCACTTCGGCGGCGGCCTCAAGATCTACATCAGCCGCATGGCGGCGTTTCGCGTCGAGGGCCGCGGGATCGTCTCCGCCAAGGCGACCCAGATGATGCCGAAGTTCACGACGCACGCGGAGATCCTCGCCGGCTTCAGCCTCGTGCTCGGCCGCGTGCGACCGCTGGCTCCGGAGAAGGACCGCGACCCCGACAAGGACGGCTTCCTCGATCCCAACGACAAGTGCCCGAAGCTCGCCGGCGTCGCGCCCGACGGCTGCCCGGCGATCGACAGCGACAACGACAGCTTCCTCGACAACGTCGACAAGTGCCCCTACGAGGCCGGTGTCGCGCCCGACGGCTGCCCGCCGCCGGACGCCGACAAGGACGGCTTCCTCGACGCCGACGACGCCTGCCCGCAGGTGCCCGGCATCGCGCCCGACGGCTGCCCGCCGCCGCCCGACACCGATGGCGACGGCATCATCGACAAGCTCGACAAGTGCCCGCTCGAGCCCGAGAACTACAACGGCTTCGAGGACGAGGACGGCTGCCGCGACGATCTGCCGAAGACCGCCGAGGACATCAAGGACAAGCCGATCGAGGGCATCTTCTTCGAAACCGGCAAGGACAAGATCCAGAAGAAGTCGTTCAAGATCCTCGACGCGGCCGTCCAGGTGCTGAAGGACTTCCCGAGCATCCGCATCGAGGTCTCGGGTCACACCGACGACGTCGGCTCCGAGGATGCCAACATCGACCTGTCGCGGCGCCGCGCCGAGTCGGTCAAGAACTACCTGGTCGAGAAGGGCATCGAGGGCTCGCGCGTCGAGACCGTCGGCCACGGCCGCAGCAAGCCGATCGCCACCGGCAAGTCGGCCAAGGCCCGCGCCAAGAACCGCCGCATCGAGTTCCGCATCATCGTCATCGACAAGAGCGGGACCGCGCAGGTGATGCCGAACCCGGCCAACGATGCCTCCGCGGTCGACGCGGCGGCCGCGGGCGGGGCGACCACGCCGGGCGGCGACCCGCCCCCGAAGTGAGCACCGCGAGCGCCGGCCGCATGTGAATGCGGCTGGCGGCGAACGACTGACCCCGAGGACAGGCGAGCTGTCCCCGGGGTCATGTGTTTTTGGCGCCTGGCGCGTCGCGGTCGTTCAGGGGTAGTTCTTGAGGATGTGGATGCCCTGATTGTCGCGCAGGTAGGAGAAGCCCTTCTGGTCGACGCGGATGGTCAGGCCCTCGTCGAGGTTGTGCGCGGTGCTGTCCTCGGTGATGAAGTCGCCGGCGGCGCTGTACTCGAAGTGGTGGGTGATGCGATTTTGCTGGGGCGTGATCCAGTTGTAGACCTCGCCGAGCACGAAGTTGTCGCCGCGCAGGGGGATCTCCTGGTGACGGCGGCGAAACGAGTCGTAGCAGTGGCCGCCGTTCCAGCCCTCGAAGTCGATGGTGTTGCGCTGGACGTTGGCGTTGACGGAGCCGTTCGCGGCGAAGAAGCGCATGTCGAGGGTCGTGCCGCCGGCGCGCCACAGGACCACGAACTCGCTCTTGTCGTTCATGCCGAGGGTGAAGCCGTCGTACCAGTAGTGGTAGTTGACGGGCACCTGGACGGCGCCGCCGTCCTTCCAGCTGTTGTCGGCGTTGAAGCGGCGGTAGTGGATCCCGTTGCCGCTGTGGACCTGCGCGGCGACGATGCCCTCGCCGGTGGCCTGGTTGAGGGCGACGTGGGTGCCGTAGACGGCGTTGATGTTGAAGGCCTGCTGCTGGACCTTGGCGAGCCCGGCGGCGTCGATCCAGTTGATGTAGGTCGCGTTCGGGGAGACCGAGACCACGGCGTTGCCCTGGGCGTCGATCGCGGCGTCGTGGAACTCCATGTATGCGCTCGCCACCGCGATCGCGGTCTTGTTCTCGACGATCGGCTGGCACTCGGCGTCGAGCAGCGAGTAGGCGAGGCGGTGGTTGGCCTCGCCGCCGTTGCGGTCGAACCAGGTGACCAGGACCTTCTGGGCGTCGCGGGCGATGTTGATCACCGGGTGCGCGGGGATCTGGTTCTGCGGGTCGTACGCGCCGGCCGGGAACTCGGCGCGGCGGATCGTGCGGTCGCCGTTGTAGCAGGTGACGTGCACGCTCCCGCCCTCGGAGCGGACCAGCACGAGGGCGCCGTCACCGGCGACGTCGTAATCCTCGATCGGCTCGGGCGGGATGATCGCGACCTCGTCGTCGCAGGCGTCGGGGATGCCGTCGTTGTCGCTGTCGAGCGCGTCGTCCCCCTCGAGGCACTTGTCGACGCTCTCGCAGACGCCGTCGCCGTCGCTGTCGTCGGGGTTGTCGGCCGGGCACAGGTCACAGGCGTCGGCCACGCCGTCGCCGTCGCCGTCTTGCAGGTCGTCGCCGGCCGGGCACAGGTCGCACTCGTCGGGCACGGTGTCGCCGTCGGCGTCCGGTCCGGGCTGGCCGGGTCCGCACGGCGGATCGCCCGTGCTGCTGCTGCCGGGGTCCCCGGTGGAGGTGTCGCCCGACGAAGATGAAGAGGTCGTGGTGTCGCCGGTGCTCGTGGTGTCGCCGGTGGTCGTGGTGTCGCCGGTGGTCGTGGTGTCGTCGCCGGTGGTCGTCGTGGTTCCGGAGGTCGTCGTGCCCGCGTCGGTGCCCGAGCCGCTGCCCTCGCTGGTGGTCGGCGGGTCAGCCGTGGTCGGCTCCGTGGTGCTCGCGCCGCCGCTGCTCGCGCTGGTCTCGCCGCTCGAGCTCGAGCCCCCGACGCTGGGGTCCGCGACGCTGTCGAAGCTGCAAGCACCTGTCCCGAGGGCCAGGAGGAGGGTGAGCGGGGTGGTGGCGGCAGCTAAGGTCCTCATGACCGCACGATACTGCGTTCTGATTGTGGTTGGGACCGCGGTGTCCGCGGTGTTCGTGGTGGTGTCCTGGGCTGGGGTCTGGGGCCCGCCGGGCACCTCGGGGGGAAGAGGGACCTTGAGTCGAGGCGGCGCTCGGGTCTATTGTGGGCGTCATGTCCCGTCTCGTCGGCTCATGGCCCCTACTCGCCGCCTCTTTGTTGCTCGGGGGGTGTTACGTTGGGCACGACCTCGCCGAGGAGAGCGCGAGCTCGAGCGCCGGCGCGACGGTGATGACGACCAGCGCAGATCCCGACACGGGCGCGACGGCTGCGGACGCCGGCGGATCGACCACCGGGGCGGTCGACGGCAGCACCAGCGGTGACGCCGGCACCAGCGGACCGATCACGAGCGAGCCGGTGACCAGCGGACCGGTCACCACCGAGGCGATGTCGACCTCGGGCGCGAGCGGCGACGAGACCACCGGTGCCGCCGACACCGGCGCGCCGCCGCCGGTCGATGTCCCTGACAACGCGTACTGCGCCGCGGTCGGCGACTGGGACCCGGCGTGGGCCCAGCTCGAGCTCGATGTGCTCGAGCTCGTCAATCAAGTGCGCGCGCAGGGGGCCGACTGCAACAGCAAGGGCGTGTTCGCGGCGACCGGCCCGCTGACGATGGACCCCGCGTTGCGCTGCGCGGCTCGGAAGCACTCCGCGGACATGGCCGCGCGCGACTTCTTCGACCACACCAACCCCGACGGCGAGCTGCCGTGGGACCGGATGGGCAAGGCCGGTTACGGCAACTACAGCAACGCCGGCGAGAACATCGCCGCCGGTTCGCCGGACGCGCAGGGCACGATGAACCAGTGGCTCGGCAGCGACGGACACTGCGCCAACATCATGAGCCCGAGCTTCGAGGACATCGGCGTGGGCTACTCGCCTGGGGGCCAGTACGGGCACCTGTGGACGCAGGTCTTCGGGGCGAAGTAGCCCGCTCGGGCGCGTCGCTTTCGTTGCGGCAGAAGGTTGGATGAGGCACTCTCGGCGCCGGGGGCCTCATGAGCGACGCGACGAATTCCCAGCGGTCCCCCGGGCCCGAATTGAGCCTTCGCCGCCTGATCGACCTGTCGGGGGAGTGCATGGCGGCGCTCGACCTCGATGGCAAGGTGCTGCTCGTCAACGCGGCGCTGCGGCGGGCGCTGGGCGGCGAGCCGGCGGTCGGCACCGCGGCGGAGGAGCTGCTGGTCCCCGCCGACCGCGAGGTCTGGCGCGAGTGCTGGGCGCGGCTGGGACCGGACGCGCAGATGAGCGTGACGGCGCGGCTGCAGGACGGCGAGCCTGCGCTCGAGTGGAGCCTGCGGCGCTGCGACGCGGAGCAGGCGGTCTACGTCGCGGGTCGGGCGGCGCGGGCGGAGAGCGAGCCGCAGCGCGGCGCGGTCCACCTCGAGGTGCTGCGCAGCCTGGTCGCGAACCTGCCGCTGATGCTGTTCGCGGTCGACATGCGCGGGTACATCATCCTGCTCGAGGGTCGGGGCCTGGCGGCCGTCGGTCTCGAGCCCTACAGCCGCGAGTCGCCTGGCGCGACGGGCCCGGTCCGCTCGGCCTTCGAGGTGTTCGCGGGGCTCCCCTCGCTGCTGGACGGCGTGCGCCGGGCGCTCGCGGGGGCGGCGCTGCGCGGGGTCTTCGAGTTCCTGGACCGCAGCTTCGAGACCTGGACGGCGCCGTTCACCGACGGTCGCGGGCGGCTGCAGGGCGTGATCGGCGTGGCGAGCGACGTCACCGACAGCGTGCGCAGCGAGCGTCGCCTGCGTGACCTCAACGAGAAGCTCGAGGTGGCCCGCGACGAGGCGATCGAGGCCAGCCGGGCCAAGAGCGCCTTCCTGGCCAACATGAGCCACGAGCTGCGCACGCCGCTGAACGCGATCATCGGCTACAGCGAGATCGCCCTCGACGAGCTGCGGGGCCAGGCGGCGCAGGAGGCCGCGCAGGCGGCCGCGGACCGGTCTCTGGTCGTACCGGGGCCGCTCGGCCAGCTGTGCAACGACGTGCAGAAGATCCACGTCGCGGGCACGCACCTGCTCGGCATCATCAGCGACATCCTCGACCTGTCGAAGATCGAGGCCGGGCGGATGGAGCTGCACGTCGAGACCTTCTCCGTGCAGGGGATGGTCGACGACGTCGTGGCCACCGCGGGGCGCCTGGTCACCCAGAACGACAATCAGTTCGAGGTCGACGTCGCGCCCGAGCTCGGCGACATGGCGGCCGACCTGACCAAGGTCCGGCAGATCCTGTTCAACCTGCTCAGCAACGCCGCCAAGTTCACCGAGCACGGCAAGGTGCTGCTCGAGGTGCGGCGCACGGAGCCGACCAACGGCGCCGAGCCCTGCTTCGAGTTCAGCGTCACCGACAGCGGCATCGGCATGTCTCCCGAGCAGAAGGAGCGCCTGTTCCAGACGTTTTATCAGGGCGACTCCTCGACCACGCGCAAGTACGGCGGCACCGGCCTGGGCCTGGCGATCAGCCGTCGCTTCGTGCAGATGATGGGCGGGGAGATCGCGGTCCAGAGCGCCCTCGGCAGCGGCTCGACCTTCCGCGTGCGGCTGCCCGTGCGGATCAGCGGCTACTTCAACGTCGAGGACGCGGCGCAGAACAGTGAGCGCCTGGGGGCGGCGCTCGAGGCGATCAAGGCCGCCCCGCAGGCGATGCTCGTCATCGACGACGACCCGAACGTCTACGACATGATGGAGCGGATCTTGAGCCGCGAGGGGCTGGACGTCTACGGCGCGGCCTCCGGCAAGGAGGGCCTCGCGCTGGCCCGCAAGCTCAAGCCGGTGGTGATCGCCCTCGACATCATGATGCCCGGGATGGACGGCTGGACGGTGCTACAGGCGATCCGCGCCGACCCGGAGCTCAAGGACACGCGCGTGGTCATCGTCAGCATGCTCGACGAGCGGCCGCTGGGCATGGCGCTCGGCGCCGACGACTACCTGACCAAGCCGCTGCGCCGCGAGCAGCTGCTGGCCTGCATCCAGCGGCTGGTGCCGGTGCGCGACGGCTACATCCTGATCGTCGAGGACGACGAGTCGCTGCGCGAGCTGCTGCAGCGCACGCTGATCGAGGAGGGCTGGTCGGTGCGCATCGCGGGGACCGGCCGAGCGGCGCTCGACCTGATCGAGCAGAGCCGCCCGGGGCTGATCCTGCTCGACCTGCGCATCCCGGAGATCGACGGCTTCGACGTCATCGCCAGCATCCGCAGCCGGCCGGAGTTCGTGCGCGTGCCGATCACGGTGATGACCGCGCTCGACCTCAGCCGCGACGACTGGGGGCGCCTGACCGGTCGCGTCGAGCAGGTGATCCAGAAGGGCCTGTACTCGCGAAATCGGCTGATGCGCGAGGTCCGACGCCTCGCGGCGCACTTCATCGGGCGCTGAGGGGGCGGCCTATGGCTGCGGCGGGGGGGCGCCCTCGCGCTGATCTGCCATGAACTCGCGGGCCTCCTTGCTCTGGGTCATTCGCACGCGGAAGCCCTCGATCTGCAGCATCTGGCGGATCGTCTTCTCGGTGATGCCGGCGGCCCGCTCGGCGATGGTGCGCAGGTCCGCGAGCAGCGGGGCGATGTGCTTGATGGCCGGGCGCAGCTCCTTGCCGAGGCCCTTGAACTCCTCGGTGATGCTGCGAGCGTTGGCGAGCGCGGCGTCGGCGTTGGCGATCATCGCGTCGAACTTGGCGCGGTGCTTGTCGTCGACCAGCTCGAGGCCCTTGTTGGCCTTCGCCAGGACCTCCTCGAGGTCGTTCATGAGCTTCGGCATGCGCCTGGTGACGGTGTCGAGGGCCTTGTCGGCGTTGGCGAGTATGCGCGGGATCCTCGGGTCCTCGACCAGGGTTCGGGTGCCCCTGGCGATCGCCCGCAGGTCCTCGCGGTTCTCGCTGAGCACCTCGTGGGTGGTCTTCAGCAGCGCGCTGGTGTCGGTGATGAGGGTGCCCAGGCTGGGCGCGCCGCCCACGGGCGCCGGTGCGCCCGGCGCTGCCGGGTCGCTGGCGGGCGTCGTGGCGCCCGCGTCCAGGAAGGCGGTCGCGTTGTCGACGCGCCTGGCGAGGCGGGTGATCAGCGGCAGCAGCGGGTCCGGGCCGTAGACGACCTCCTTCGTCGCGTTGAGGGCGTTGTCGAAGTCGACGGTCCGGGTCACACACTCGAAGACCGCGCCGGGCGCCATCGGGGCGCCCTCGGCGGCCTGGTCGATGCCGAGGTACTTCTCGCCGAGCATGCCCTTGATGTGGACGGCGGCGCAGGCGTCGGCGAACACGGTGGTGTCCTTGCGGATGCGGATGTCGATCACGGCGACGTTGCCCTCGACGTGGATGCGGTCGACCTTACCGACGTCGACGCCGGCGATGCGGACCGCGTTACCTTCGACCAGACCGGCCGCGTCGGGGGTGCGCACCAGGTAGTGGGTGCCGCCACGGTCGCCGAGGCCGAGCTGCATGGCGAGCCAGCCGAACGCGCCCAGGGTGACAAGGACGAAGGTGCCGAGCGTGAGGTGTCGGGTGTTCATTACAGTACCTTGATTGGGCCCTGGGTGTTGCGTTCAAAGAACTGCTTGACGTGCGAGTGCGACGAGTTGAGCACGCGCTCGGCGGTGTCGAAGATCTGCAGCTTGCCCTTGTAGAGCAGGCCGATGTGGGTGGCGATCTTGCGGGCCTCGGCGGTGTCGTGGCTGATGACGATGAAGGTCATGCCGAGGGTGTCGTGGAGCTCGAGGATGAGCTCGTCGAGGGTGGCGGACATCACCGGGTCGAGGCCGGAGGAGGGCTCGTCGCAGAGGACGATGTCGGGGCGCAGGGCGATGGCGCGGGCGAAGGCGACGCGCTTGCGCATCCCGCCGCTGAGCTCGGAGACCATCTTCTTCTCGACGCCGGGGAGGCCGACGCGCTCGAGGTTCTCGGCGACCTGCCTGCGGATCTCCGCGGGGGCGAGGCGGGTGTGCTGGACCATCGGGAAGGCGACGTTGTCGCCGACGCTCATGTCGTCGAACAGGGCGCCGTCCTGGAACAGCATCCCGAAGCGGCGGCGCAGCGCGAACAGCTTGCCGCGGTCGGCGGAGCGGTGCTCGTCGAGGGCGGTCAGCTCCTCGCCGAACACGATGATGCGGCCGGCGTCGGGCCGGATCAGGCCGACCAGGCAGCGCAGCAGCACCGACTTGCCGGTGCCTGAGGGCCCGAGCATGACCATGACGGCGCCCTTGGGGATCACCAGGCTCACGTCGTCGAGGACGCACTGCTTGCCGAAGGACTTGGAGATGTGCTCGAAGACGACGGCAGGCGCTGGGTCGGTCTTCGGCATGTAGTAGAACCCTTCAGGCATACATCAGGGCCGAGAGGAACATGTTGAGGACGATGCAGAGGACGGCGCCATGGACGATGGCGCGGTTGGTGGCGATCCCGACGCCCTCGGCGCCGTCGCGCTTGGCGGCGCGGTAGCCGTGGTAGCAAGAGACGAGGGCGATGAGCCAGCCGAAGATGACGCCCTTGATGACGCCGGCGAACAGGTCGGGGAGGGTGACGATCTCCTTGACCTGGGCGATGAACACGCCCTCGTTGATGCCCATCTGATGGACGGCGGCGAAGTAGCTGGCGCAGATCCCGACGGCGTCGGCGTAGGCGCAGAGCAGCGGGAGCATCAGGGTGACGGCCCACAGGCGGGGGGCGATCAGGCGGCGCATCGGGTCGATGCCCATGACCTCGAGGGCCTCGACCTGCTCGGAGATCTGCATGTTGGCGAGGCTGGCGGCCAGGGTGGCGCCGATACGGGCGCCGCAGACGATCGCGGCCATCACCGGGTAGAGCTCGCGGATGCCGCCGACGCCGCAGAACAGGCCGAGCATCTCCTGGCCGCCGAAGCGGGCGAAGGTGCCGTAGGCCTGCACGGACAGGTTCATGCCGGCGAAGATCGTGAGCAGGGTGAGCAGGGCGAGGCTGCCGACGCCGGCGTCGAGGGCGTGGCGCACGAACTCGTCCATGGGCGGGAGGCCCCGGAACTGCGCGCGCACGGCCTGGATGACGAAGCGGTCGAATCTCATGGCCTTCTCAGAGCCCCCAGCTCAGCAGCAGCATGCTGACGAGATAGTCGACGACGAGGATCAGGACGATCGTGTAGGTGACGGTGTTGTTGGCGGCCCTGCCGACGCCGGCGGCGCCGCCCGAGGTGCGCAGGCCGAGGTAGCCGGCGATGAGGCCGACGGCGGTGCCGAAGATCAGGCACTTGCCCATGCCGACCCACAGGTCGACCATCGAGACCTGGCTGTAGAGGTTGGCCATGAAGGAGCCGTGGTCGCAGCCGCTCAGCACGACCGCGAAGAACCAGCCGCTGGCGAGGCCGAGGATCGTCGTCAGGACGTTGAGCAGCGGTGTCACGATCGCGCAGGCGATCAGGCCCGGGACGACGACGTAGCGGATGGGGTCGACCGACATCACCGCGAGGGCGTCGATCTGTCCGCGGACCTGCATCGTGCCGATGCGCGCCGCGATCGACGAGCCGGCCTGGGCGGCGACCATCACCGAGGCGAGGGCGGGGCTGTACTCGCGAAACACCGCGGTCGCGAGCAGCGAGGAGAGCAGCTCCTCGGCGCCGAAGGACCGGAAGATGTGCACGCCTTGCAGGGCGATGACGGCGCCGACGGGGGCGACCGCGAGGCCGACCGGCAGCAGGCAGCGACGGACGAGGATGTCCGCGACCCGGAGGGTCTCAGCGAGGTAGCGCGGGCCGGTGAACAGCGAGCGAACAATGGCAAACAGGTAGATGGCGACAGCGCCCAGGGACTCCAGCAGGCGCAGTAACCAGGTCACCCGGCGTTGCCTCCCCCGACGCAAGGGAGGCCGGAGGTACATAGTTCTGCGCGGTTGGCCGGTGCTGCCGGGGCCGCGCGGTTACAAGCGGCGCCGGCTGCATGGGGATCCCCCGCAACTCCGTCGAGCCGATCGTTGTTCCCGTGACACAGCACCGTCTTTGAATGTAACAGCTTCGCCATCCGGCCCGTGTGAATTTTGCCAAACGCCGTATCCGGCGGCCGCACTGCGGTGTGCGCGGTTTTGCTCGCGGCCATTGGCTTGCCATGGGCGGCCGACGCAGGGGCCGCCGCTGTCAGTGGCACAAGCCGCCCGATCCGGGGACAGGTGAGAGCCGCGCGAGGTGGGCGTCGCGGGGTGCGCTGGGGCCGGCGACGCGTGACCGTGAGGTGCGCCCACCGGGCTCGAGCGCAGCATCAATGGCCTGGCGACGCAAGAATTTGACTCGGGGCGGCCGAAACGGCCAAGGTTCACCCGATGACCTCGCATCGCCAGCGCCCCTCTCTTTCGGCCCAGGTCCGGCCGCGGCTGTGGCTCGCCGGGGCTGGTCTGTTGCTCGGTCTCGGATGTGGTCCGCTGGGGGGCTGTCACTCGCCGCAGGGGACCGCGTCGGTGCGGGAGCCGAAGGCGAAGGCGGACGCGGCGGAGGCCGCAGGGGCGCGGACGGTGGTGACCTCGCCGCCGCCGGGGCCGAGTCCGGTGCTCAACGACGAGGCGAAGGCGGCTCGGTTGTTCGCGCAGCGGGTGGCGCTGGGCGAGCGGGCGCCGCTGCTCGAGGACCTCGAGGGTCAGCCGTTTCCGAGCCTGGCGCCGCTGGCGGGTGCCGACGCGCTGGTGCAGCCGGCGGGTTTTGGCGCGCCGATGGTGGCGGGCAGCAACCTCGACGCGTTGCCGGGTTCACGCGGCACGGGCATCGACGGCACGGCCGCGGCGCCGGCCGTAAACGGCAACCTCCTCGGCAACTTCATCCTCCTCGACGGCAAGGGCGCCGCGGGGCTGGATCACTTTCATGAGGCATTGCGCCGGTTGAAGGAGGGCAAGGACGAGGACGGCAAGGTGCGGGTGGCGATGTACGGCGCCTCGCACACGGCGGCCGACATTTACCCCAGCTACCTGCGCGCGTACTTGCAGAGCCGCTTCGGCGACGGCGGGCACGGCTACGTCGCGGTCGTCAGGCCGAGCAAGTTCTACCGGCCGATGGCGATGACGGTGGAGAGCTCGCGCGGGTGGAAGGTCGAGCACGCGCAGACCCGGGAGGGCCGCGCGGACGGCTACTACGGGCTGATGGGCGCCAGCGCGGCCACCAGCAAGAAGCGCAGCTATGGCCGGGTGATCCCCGCCGAGCTGGATCGCAAGTCGAGCGGCGAGAAGACCCACTACGATCTCTATTACTTGCGACAGCCGGGGGGCGGGCGCTTCAAGCTCAGCGTCGACGGCAAGGTGATCGCCACCATCAGCACCAAGGCCAAGGAGGTGGTGCCGGGGTATCACACGCTGGCGCGCGAGGCCGGGCCCCACACGGTCCAGATCGAGCCGCTCGGCGACGGCGAGGTCCGCCTGTTCGGGATGACCATCGAGAACGACCAGCCGGGGGTGGTCGTGGACACGCTCGGCATCGGCGGGACGCGGGCGTCCAACCAGCTGAAGTGGAACGAGCACGTGTGGTCGGACAACCTGCGCCGCCGCGCGCCGGACCTGATCGTGCTCGCCTACGGCACCAACGAGTCGGTCGACGACGACCAGCCGATCGAGTCCTACAAGAAGCAGCTGCGTGAGGTGCTCGCGCGGCTGCAGCGGGCCGCACCGGAGGCGAGCTGCCTGCTGGTCGGCCCGGGCGATTTCCCGCTCAAGGGGGCCGACGGCGGCTTCGCCCCGCGTCCGCGCACCGGTCAGATCGTCGAGGCGCAGCGAGAGATCTCCGCCGAGGCGGGCTGCGCGTTCTGGGACGCGATGCAGTTCATGGGCGGCGAGGGCTCGATGCTCACCTGGACGGCCGCCCAGCCGGCGATGGCCCAGTCGGACCACCTGCACCTGACCCGCCGCGGCTATGCGCGCATGGGCATGGCCCTGACCGACGCGATCATGTTCGACTACGACGCGGCGGCCGTGCCGATGCCGACGGCCGACACCCAGCTGGCGAACTCGGGCCCGGCCGACCCGAGCCCGAGCGCGGACGGCGTGGCCGCGGCTGGCCCCGGGGACAGGTCCGTGGTGGCCTCTCCGGCCTCACAGCCGTGATCACGTGCTCACGTGCTCACGTGCTCGCTCGCGTCATCGCGGGCGGAGCACCTGGGCTTCGAGGGCGCGGCCGATCGGGCCGCGGTGATCGCCGAGCTCGGCCTCGACGATGCCCACGCCGTTTGGTTGCGGGCTGGGGGTGGCGGCGAGGCGGAGCCATGCGCCCTCCAGCGGCCGGTGCAGGTACACGGTCAGGTCGGCGTTGACGAAGGTGAAGCGGTCGAGGTCGAGTGAGAAGCCGATGCCGTTGATCGCGTCGGCGGCGATCAGGACCTGCTGGAGCGCGGAGGTCGGCTCGCCGAGGACGAGCGGGTGACGCGGACGCATCCACGCGACCGCCGGTCCCTCGCCGATGACGCCGGACTCGAGGCGAACCTCCATCGCCGTGTGGTAGCCGACCGCGGCGCGGAAGAAGGGGAACGCGAAGGCCGGGAAGCGCTCGGGGTCGGCCGGTCGTTCGGGCGGGAGCACGCCGGGCGGGAGGGACAGCGGCCGCTGGCGCACGCACAGCGCGTGGGCCCGGGCGAGCGGGCGATCGTCGCTGGAGAGCAGCCCCTCGAGGGTGAGCACCTGCTGGCCGCTGCGGGTCGGCGCGGCGCGCAGCTGCAGGGGGCGGTCGATCGGGACCGGGCGCAGGAACTCGACGGTGAAGCGGGCGACGTGCCACTCGGCGGGCGGCGCCAGGGCCTCGCAGGCGCGGGCGAGCAGGGCCGCGGGCGGTCCGCCGTGCTGGTGGCCGGGATCCCAGGGGCCACGGGTCAGGGCGGTGGGGACGAGGTGTTCGCCGTCGCGAGAGTAGAAGGCCGAGTCCACGCGAGGGCTATAACATCACCGCGGTCGCGCACGGAGCGCGCGGCGCGGTGAGGGCGCGAGGTCGCCGGTTCGCACGAGCTCGAAGCGGCCGGCGCTCACTCGTTCGGCGATCGGGTCGGTCCGCTACAGCATCAGGGACGTCGAGGACGACGCCGCGGGGGCGCTGATCAGGATCGGCAGGGAGACGGTGAAGCAGGCGCCGCTGCCGGGCTCGCTGGTCACCTCGACGCTGGCGCCCATCCTGGCGCACAGCTCGCGGGTGATCGCCAGACCGAGGCCGGCGCCCTCGTAGCGGCGCGTCGGCGAGGGGTCGAGCTGGGTGAACTTCTCGAAGATGACCGCGAGCTTGTCGGCCTCGATGCCGATGCCGTCGTCGCGGACCTCGAAGACCAGCAGCGACTGCTCGGGGTTGTGGGTGGCGCTGAGGGAGATGTTGCCGTTGGTGGTGAACTTGCAGGCGTTGCCGAGCAAGTTCAGCAGCACCTGCTTGAGCTTGCTGCGGTCGGCGATCACCGAGCCGGTGCCCTCGGAGGTGCGGGCGGTCAGGGTGTTGCCGCGCTTGCGCACCTGCGGTGCGATCGCGTGCTCGAGCTCGCGGATGAAGTCGGCGACATCGAAGCGCTCCTGGAACAGGTCCATGCGGCCGGCCTCGATGCGCGAGAGGTCGAGGATGCCGCCGATGAGGCCGAGCAGGTGTCGGGCCGAGAGCACGACGTTCCTGAGGTCGGGCATGACCTCACGGATCCGCTTGGTCTCGCTGTCGCGGGCCTCGTCGATGATCATCTCGGTGTAGCCGATGACCGAATTGAGCGGGGTTCGCAGCTCGTGGCTCATGTTGGCGAGGAAGGTGCTCTTCGCCCGGTTGGCGGCCTCGGCGTCGTCGCGGGCCCTTACGGCCTCGACGCGGGCCGTCTCGAGGTTGTGGTTGGCCTTCTCCAGCAGCTGGTTGGACACCGCGAGGGCGCTGCGCGAGCGCTCGCTCTCCTCGAGCGCCTCGAGGATGCGCAGGTTCAAGGCCCGGGCCATCAACACCTGCACGCAGAACGCCACCGGCGGGATCAGGAGCCGGATGGCGATGTCGCCGGCGCGGAGCTCCTGGGTGGTGTGCAGGGCCAGCCGGCAGAGCACGCTGGCGACGTAGATCGTGCAGACGCCGAGCAGGTTGAGCCACACCCAGCGGCCCGAGCGGGTGCGGATGGCGATGCCGGGGAGCAGGACGACGAGGCTGTAGGCCGCGAGGCCGACGATGATCGCCGAGTCGGCGGCCCCGGTGACGATGACGCTGGCGGTCCCGAAGTAGGCCGCGAACAGCAGGGTCAGCTCGGAGGCCTTGAGCAGCGAGATGCGGGTCAACACCAGGCCGAGCAGGCAAGTGGCGCTGGTCAGGAGGTACGCCAGACCGTTGACGCGCTCCCACGAGGCGCTGCCGCTGCTGGCGGTGAACACCAGCACCATGCCGACGACCGCGGCGCCCAGGCCGGTGCCGAGCAGCACGCCCATGCGAACCCGGCGGATGGTCTCGTCGGTGAGCGACGCGGAGAATGGCGCATGCGCGGGCCCGGGTCCGGCCCGCGCACCATCCATGACGGCGATGGACACGGCACAGACTGTAGCGAAAGTTGCGGGCGCTTGGATCGCCGGGTGAGGGCGGCGGGGCGCAATTCTGCGCGGTGGCGCGCAGGGACGCGCGGGCCCGAGCGGGTGCTCAGGCGGCGGGCGGGCGTGCGTTTGGCGCTGGGCGCCGGCGGTCTGGCGCTTGCGACCGGTCGAGCGCGAGCGAGTGCGGCGGCGTCGAGCGCGGCCGAATCAGGGCTCCGCCGGGCCCTCAGGGCGGGTCGAGGCCGCAGATCTCGGCGAGGGGTCGACCTGTCCTTTGGGACCGCTTGAGCTGGGCGACCCGCCAGTAGGTGTAGACCACGGGGATGAGCTCGAGGGTGAGGAAGGCGCTGGAGAGCAGGCCGCCGATCATCGGGGCGGCGATGCGCTTCATGACGTCGGCGCCGCTGCCGGTGGCCCAGAGCAGGGGGGTGAGGCCGATGAGCATGGTGGAGACGGTCATCAGCTTGGGGCGCACGCGCAGGACCGTGCCCTCCATGTGGGCCCAGATGATGTCGCTGCGGTCGCGGATCTTGCCGGCCCGGAGCCGGCGCTCGAAGGCGTGGTCGATGTAGACGATCATCACCACGCCGGTCTGCGCGGCGAGGCCGACGAGGGCGATCACGCCGACCCAGACGGCGGTCGAGAGCCGATAGTCGAGGAGGTAGAGCATCCACGCGCTGCCGACCAGGGCGAAGGGGATCGACAGCAGGACGATCAGCACCTCGGTCAGGTTGCGAAACTGCATGTACAGCAGCAGGGCGATCAGCAGCAGCGCGAGCGGGACCAGGACGCGCATCTGCGCCTGCATCGCGTCCATCTCCTCGTACTGCCCGGTCCAGCGCAGGTACATGCCGGGGCCGAGGAGCAGCTCCGCGCGGTGCTCCGCGGCCTCGATGCGCTGCTTGGCCTCGTCGACGTAGCCGCCGAGGTCGCGCCAGGGCTCGAGGTCGATGTAGACGTAGCCGACGAGCAGGCCGGCCTCGCTGCGCAGCATCGGCGGACCGTCGGCGAGGGTGATGTCGGCGAGCTCACCCAGGGGGATGGCGCGGCCGATCGCGCCGGGCGGGGTGGGCAGCGGGACGGGGAGCTCGCGCAGGCGCTCGGGGCTGGAGCGGGCGTCCTCGTGCAGGCGGACCTGGACGGAGAAGCGGCGGCGGCCCTCGACGGTGGTGGTGATGGTCTCGCCGCCGACGGCGCCCTCGACGAGGTCGGTGAGGTCTTGCGGGCGGAGGTCGTGGCGGGCGAGGGCGTCGCGTCGGGGGACGATGTCGACGTAGACGCCGCCGAGGCTGCGCTCGTAGAGGATCGATCGGGTGCCGGGGATGTCGCGCAGGATCGACTCGACCTGGAGGCCGATGCGCTCGACCTCGGGGAGGTCGGGGCCGAAGACCTTGACGCCGACGGGGGTGCGCACGCCGGTGGTCAGCATGTCGACGCGGGCGCGGATCGGCATGGTGTAGGCGCCGGTCCAGCCGGGCAGCTGCAGGCTGGCGCCGAGCTTGGCGACCAGCTCGTCCCAGGACTCGGGCCTGGTCTCGGGCCACAGGTAAGTGAGCGGCGCGTGCAGGAAGTCGGGGGCCCAGCCGCTGTGCCAGCGGGAGAGCGCGACGGTGGGCCACTGCTCGGGCGGCTTCAGCATGACGAGGGTCTCGACCATGCTGAGCGGGGCGGGGTCGGTGGGGGTCTCGGCGCGGCCGACCTTGCCGAACACGCGCTCGACCTCGGGGAAGGCGGCGATGATCGCGTCCTGGCGGGCGAGCTGGCGCTTGGCCTCCTCGATCGACAGGCCGGGCAGGGTGGTCGGCATGTAGAGGATGTCGCCCTCGTTGAGGGCCGGCATGAACTCGCTGCCGAGGCGCAGCCACACGGGGATCGATGAGGCGACGGCGAGCACACCGATCGCCAGGGTGGTGATCGGGCGGCGCAGGGCGATGTAGACGAAGGGCTCGTAGACGGCGCGGATCAGGCGAGAGACCGGGTGTTCGGACTCGCGGCGGATCTTGCCGCGGATCAGCAGGTCGCGCAGCGCGGGCGCGAAGGTCACGCTCAGCAGGGCGGCCGAGAGCATGACGAAGGTCTTGGTGTAGGCCAGCGGCTTGAACAGGCGGCCGGCCTGGCCCTCGAGGCCGAAGACGGGGATGAACGCGACGGCGATGATCAGCAGCGAGAAGAAGATCGCGGGGGTGACCTCGCGGGCGGCCTCGCCGAGCAGGCGCCGGCGCTCCTTGCTCGAGAGGTCGGGGGGGGCCGACTCGAGGCGCTTGTGGCAGGCCTCGATCATGACGATCTCGGCGTCGACGGTGGCGCCGACGGCGATGGCGATGCCGCCGAGGCTCATGATCGTCGCCGGGATGCCGAACCAGGCCATCGGGATGAAGGCGAGCAGCACCGCGAGCGGGAGGCTCAGGATCGGCAGCAGGGCGCTGCGCAGGTGCATCAGGAACAGCAGGATGACGAGGGCGACGACGACGCCCTCCTCGAGCAAGGCGTGCTGCAGGGTGTCGACGGCGCGGTGGATCAGGGCGGAGCGGTCGTAGGTCGGCACGACCTCGACGCCCTCGGGGAGGCCGGCGTCGAGGGCGGCGAGGCGAGATTTGACGCGCTCGATGACGTCGAGGACGTCGGTGTCGTAGCGGGCGATGACGATCGCGCCGACGACCTCGCCCTGGCCGTCGAGCTCGGCGAGGCCGCGGCGGAGCTCGGGGCCGAGGCGGACGGCGCCGACATCGGCGATGCGGACCGGAGTGCCGCCGGGGCCGGTCTTGACGACGAGGTCGGCGAGGTCGGCCTCGCCGCGGAGGTAGCCGCGGCCGCGGATGAAGGCCTCGCGGCCGCCGAGCTCGAGCACGCGGCCGCCGACCTCGGCATTGCCGCGGCGGATGACATCGCCGACATCGGCGACGGAGAGGCCGAAGGCGCGCAGGCGGTCGGGGTCGAGCTGGACCTGGTACTGCTTCTCGAAGCCGCCGACGCTGGCGACCTGTGCGACGCCGGGCACGCTCTCGAGGGCGTAGCGGAGGCTGAAGTCCTGGATCGAGCGCAGCTCGGCGAGGTCGTGGCGGCCGCTGCGGTCGACGAGCGCGTACTCGTAGATCCAGCCGATGCCGGTGGCGTCGGGGCCGAGGGTCGGGGTGACGGCCTCGGGGAGGCGGGACTGGATCCCGCTCAGGTACTCCTGGACGCGGCTGCGGGCCCAGTAGACGTCGACGTCGTCGGCGAAGATGACGTAGACGAAGGACATGCCGAACATCGAGTAGCCGCGCACGGCCTCGACCTTCGGGGCGGCCAGGAGGGCGCTGGTGATCGGGTAGGTGATCTGGTCCTCGACCAGGGTGGGCGAGCGACCGCGCCACTCGGTGAAGACGATCACCTGGGTCTCGGAGAGGTCGGGGATCGCGTCGAGCGGGACCTGCCGGGCGCTGCGCACGGCCAGCAGCGCGAGCATGCAGTACAGCAGCAGCACCATGCCGCGGTGGCGGGCGCAGAGGTCGATCAGGGTGCCGATGACGCGTAGCATGGCCGAAGAGACAGGTCAGTGCGCCGGGGTTATTTCGCCGGGATCAGGGCGGCGCGCAGGCGGCTCTCGGCGTCGACGAGGAAGGTCGCGCCGGCGACGACGCGCTCGTCGGCGGTGAGGCCGGAGCGGATCTCGACCTGCTCGTCGAAGGTCTCGCCGACCTCGACGTGGCGGGGCTCGAGGCGGCCGCCGCCGCGGTCGACGAAGACGTGGGTCGCGCTGCCGGTGGCGACGAGGGCGTCGCGCGGGACGGCGAGCACGTGGCGAGCCGGCAGGGCGAAGTCGACGAGGCCGTACTCGCCGGCGCGCAGGGTGGGGTCGTCGACGGTGAGGCGGACGCGGAAGCTGCGGGCCTCGCGGTCGAGCTCGGGGTAGACGAGGTCGACGGTGAGTTCGCGGGAGAATTCGGGGCGGGTGGGGATGGTGAGGCGGGCGCGGGCGCCGGGGGTGATGGCCTCGGCGCGGCCGGCGGGGACCTCGGCGATCACGTAGAGGGTGTCGCGGTCGCGGATCTCGTAGAGGGTGGTCTCGGGGGTGGCGTAGGCGCCGAGGACCGCGCTGCGGGCGACGATCACCCCGGCGGCGGGGGCCTCGATCTCGACGGTGCGGGTCGGCTTGCCGCTGCGGACCACGCGCTCGATCGCGGGGCGGCTCATGCCGAGCAGCTCGAGGCGCTGGCGAGCGGCGGCGAGGGCGTTGCCGCCGGCGCCCTCGGACCAGCCGCGGGCGGCGAGCAGCTCGGTCTGGGCCTGGTAGATCTCGGGGCTGTAGAGGTCGGCGAGGTGTTGACCCTTGTGCACGCGGACGCCGGTCTCGCTGACGAGGATCTTCTCGAGGAAGCCGGCGGCGCGGACATGGACCTCGGCGGCGCCGCGCTCGGCGAGCTGCAGGCTGGCGGGGGCGCGCAGGGTCGGGACGCGGTCGAGGGCGACGACCGGCGCGGTGCGGACGCCGATCGCCTGCAGGCGATCGAGGCCGAGCTGGAGCGGGGCGGTGCCCGGCGGCGCGGGGGCGGCGACGGCGAGCGCTTCGAGGTCCATCTTGCAGATCGAACATGTCCCCGGGGACAGGCTCTGCTGCTCGGGGTGCATGGGGCAGCGGTAGACGGTCGGGGGATCGACGGCGAGCGGCTCGAGGTCCATCTTGCAGATCGAACATGTCCCCGGGGACAGGCTCTGCTGCTCGGGGTGCATGGGGCAGCGGTAGACGGTCGGCGGGGCGCTGGCGGGGTCGGTCGGGCCGGGCGCGGCGTGGTCGGCCTGGTTGTGGCCGCGGGAGGCGTCGATGGGCTCGAGGTCCATGTGGCAGATCGGGCACTCGCCGGGGACGGACGAGGTGATCTGCGGGTGCATGGGGCACTGATAGCGGGGCGCGTGGTCGAGGGTCGGGTCGGCGCGGGCGTAGGACCACCAGGCGGCGCCGGCGGTGAAGGCGACGAAGAGGAGGAGCAGCCAGCGGATGATCGCCATGATCGCGACGCCGCGCGGCGGGGCCTCCTCGCCCTCGAGCATGGGCTCGTGCTCGTGGCTGTGATCGCGGGTCATGGGCGGGCTCCGGCGTGGGGGGAGTCGGCGGGCAGCAGCGGCGCGCGGGGCAGGGGCGAGCCGCTGGCGCGCTCGAGGTCGGCGAGGGCGTGGTCGAGGGCCGACTTGGCGTCGATGATCTCGAGGGAGATCTCGACGTAGGCGCCCTCGGTGGCGAGCATGGCGAGCAGGTCGGCGCGGCCGACCTCGTAGCCGGACAGGGCGACCTCGCGGGCGCGCTGGCTGGCCGGCAGGGCCGCGCCGCGCAGGGTCTGCCAGCGCTGGGCGGCGCTCTGGGCGGCGGCGAGGGCCTCGGCGACCTCGCGGGCGATCTGCAGGCGGGCCTCGGCGAGGTCGGCCTGGGCGGCGGCGGCGAGCTCGGCCTGGGCGTCCCTGCGCTTTCGACCCTGTCCCGAGAGCCAGGGGAGCGAGACGTTCACGAGCAGGCCGTAGCCGTTGTAGGTCATCGCCCTGGTGGCGGGGAAGAAGGCCAGGCCGAGGTCGGCGGCCGGCATCACGGCCTCGCGGCGGGCGGCCTGCAGCTCCATCGCGGCGGCGTCGCGGCGGGCCGCGGCGGCGCGCTGCTCGGGGCGTTCGGCCTGGGCGCGGGCGATGAGGGTCGAGGCGTCGGCGGCGGCGGTCTCGGGCGGGAGCGGGACGGGCGGACCGAGGGGTGCGTCGGGGGGTCTGGCCATGAGGCTGTTGAGCCTGGTGCGAGCGGCGTCGATGGTGGTGGCGTCGGTGGCGACGTCGGCGTGTGCGCGAGCGGCCTCGGTCTCGGCGCGGGCGATGTCGAGGAGGGTGCCGGAGACGCTCTGGCGGGCGCGTGCGAGCTGGAGGACGCGCTCGGAGACCTGCTGATGTTCGACGTGGAGGTCACGGCGTTCGGAGGCGGCGGCGTAGTCGATGAAGGCGTGGCGGACGGCGAGGGCGAGGGTCTGTGCGAGGGCGTCGCGGTCGGCGTGCTCGGCGGAGGCGGCGTGGCGGCGGGCGGCGGCGCGGCGGCGCAGGAGGCCGGCCGGGGGGATGGGCTGGCGCAGGGCGAGCATGATCATCGGGGATTGGTCGAGGGCCCAGGGTTTGGCCAGGGGGATCTGCCACATGTCGAGGCTGAGGGTCGGGGCGGCGGGCTTGCGCTCGGCCTCGGCGAGCCGCTCCTGGCCGCGGACGCGGTGGCGGGCGGCGTCGAGGCCCGGGTTCTGCGCGAGCGCGACGGCGATGGCGGCGTCGACCTCGAGCGGGCCGGAGAGGCCGTGATCCGGGCTGGCCCTGGGGACAGGAGCGGAGGGGCTGGCCCTGGGGACAGGTGCGGAGAGGCTGTCCTTGGGGACAGGTGCGGAGGGGCTGGTCTTGGGGACAGGTGCGGAGAGGCTGGCCTTGGGGACAGGCTCGACCGCGGTGGCGGCGGCGAGGGGCGTCCGTGCGGGGGCCTCGGCCGGGGCGAGCAGGGTCAGGCCGAGGGCGATGAATGGCCACGCCCTGGGGGACCAGGGGCGGGCGAGCGCGGGCGCGACCGGAGACACGGAGCCGGTCTACGCAGGAAGCGCGCCAGACCGAAAATTGTGGCGAAGCGGGGCATTTGGCCGCGGGCGAGGCGGGGTTCGCGAATAGTCGCGAGGCCCGGCTGCGAATACTCTCGAGCGAGGTGGGGCCTCGGGGTCGTGCTCCGGAGGATGCGCGTCTTCCGCGGAGCTGGTGTCTGCCCGGGCCCGCGCGGCCGGTCGCGGATCAGGGGGTGCTGCGGCAGCGACCTTCCTTGATGCGGCAGTCGTCGCGGCACAGGTCGGTGGTGCTCTCGCAGGTCAACTTGCAGGTCGCGCGGTCGGTGCTGGACATCTTGCCCTGCTCGCAGCCGCGGTTGCACGGCTCGAGCTGGGTCGCGCAGGTGGTCTTGCACTGCACGGACTCGGCGGCGCACTGGGCGACTCTCGCGGGGGACACGGCGGGTGTCGGGGTGGTGGGCGTCGGCTGGCTGGCTGGCTGGCTGCCACCGACGACGCCGCTGGACGAGCGGATGATGGCGGCGCGGGTGTCGGCGTCGGAGGGGGGCGCGCCGACGATGACGCGGCTGGGTGGCGGTGCGTACACCGTTCCGACGGCGTTGCAGTTGAGCTTGCAGGTCGCCTGGTCGGTGGTGGAGGGGTTCTCGCGGACGCAGCTGTTCTCACAATTGGTGATCGACTGGCGATCGACGGGGGCTGGCTGCGGTGCGCCTGGAGGGGTCTGGATCGGTGGGCCGCCGCCGGGCGGGAGGGTGTAGTTCGTGGTCGCCGGGCCGACGGGCTGGGGGCTCGGCGTCGGCGGCGGGGGCCTGGGCGGGAGCGGCTGCGGAGCAGGAGGCTGCGGGGGGATCGGCTGGGGCTGGGGCTGCTGCGGGGGGAGGGGCTGCGCCGGAGGCTCGGACTTCGGCGGCGGTGTCGTCGGCGGAGGTGTCGTCGGCGGAGGCGGTGTCGTCGGCGGCGTGGTGGCGGTGAGCCGCGAGCAGTCGAGCTCGCAGGTCGAGCGCTCCAGCGCCGAGAGATCGGTGCAACGCTGGGTGCAGGCATCGGTGCCGGCGGTGCTGGACCTGGACGAGGCACAGGCGCCGAGCAGCGCGGCGGTCGTCAGACACAGGATCATCATGGGTCGCATCATCAGGTCTCCAGGCGGGTCCGCACCATAGCAGAGGCGGTGGTGGAAGCAACGCACACACTCGCGGGTCCGGCCGAGCTCCATCGCCATTCGTCGGTGCTCGCCGTCGCTGCTCGCGTTGACCTCGCGTTGACCGCGACGTGGCCCCGGATGACCACGCGCGCATGATGATGGTCGCCTCGACGCTGTGCGCCGATGAAGTCGATGAGGGGCGGGCGATCGACGAGTGCGTCCTCGACATCCGCGTGGGCCGGCTCGGCGTCGCGGCGCCGAGGTGTCCGTTCGCGATCGACGCGACCGGTTCGGCGAGCGTCACCCGAGGGGCTCGCGGAGTCGTTCCACGGGGCGCTGGAGCGGCGCAGGACGGGACCGTCGCCAGGGGGTCGTGGCGCTCAGAACCGCGCAGAGATCGCCGGGTCGAAGGTGCGGCGCTTGTCAGGCCCGCGGGCGGGCAGTAGCGTGCAGCGTCATGGCGGTCGATCGACGGGCAGGGTGGGTGCTGGCGCTGGTGGTGGGCTGCGGCGACGCGAACACCGGCGGCACGGGCAGCGGCGGCAGTGAGACCGGGGCGGCCACGACGGCGGGCGGGTCGACGCCGACGACCGGCGGCGGCGCGAGCATGACGGGCAGCGCGAGCATGACGGGCAGCGCGAGCATGACGGGCAGCGCGAGCATGACGGGCAGCGCGAGCATGACGGGCACGGGCAGCGCGAGCGTCAGCGTCACGGACAGCGCGAGCGACACGGGCAGCAGCGCGAGCGTCACGGGCGGGCCGAGCACGGGCAGCGCGAGCGGCGACAGCGAGGGGACGAGCGCGACGGGCGACGCGAGCACGAGCGCGGCGTCGGCGAGTGATACGAGCAGCGGCGACAGCGACAGTACGGGGATGCTGAGCGCGGGCAGCGGGGCCGCGAGCAGCACGGGCGACGCGGGCTGCAAGGGGCAGGGCGACTGCCCGCAGCCGCCCGGCGAGTGCACGGCGGCGACCTGCGTGGGCGGGCAGTGCGGTCAGGCGCCGGAGCCGGCGGGTGTGGCGTGCAGCGAGGGCGAGTGCGACGGCGCGGGTCAGTGCGTGGAGTGCCTGGTCGGCGCGGACTGCCCGAGCATGGTGTGCAAGGCGGGCAAGTGCGCGGCGGCGGGCTGCGGCGACGGGGTGAAGAACGGGGGCGAGAGCGACATCGACTGCGGGGGTCCCTGCAGCGACTGCGAGGTGGGTGAGGGCTGCGGCGGGCCGGCGGACTGCGTGAGCGGGGTGTGCACGGCGGGCAAGTGCGCGGCCCCGGGCCCGGCCTGCGCCCAGGCCGTGGCGGACCCGGTGACCGGTCAGCGCTGCCCCTTGTTCATGGCGTGCGCGCAGTCGGCCGAGTGCGGCGAGTTCGTGGGCTGTCAGCAGTGGTTCTGCAACAACGCCAAGACCTGCGAGCTGAACGCGAAGGTCGACTGCTGGACCAACGTCGGGGGCAACTGCAACGCGGAGGTGGTGTTCACGCAGCACACGATGCCGCCGGTCGACAAGCGCTTCGTGCCGCCGGACAACGTGAACTTCCGCGAGGTGGCGTCGCTGGCGTTCACGGTCAAGAACAACACGGCCACCGACCTCTACCTCGACAAGCTGCCGCTGCAGCTCGAGCTGTTGGGCGGCGGCTCCAAGTTCGATGTGTCGTCGGTGAAGATCTTCGACAACTCGGGCGGCACCGAGCACGGGCTCGGCGACATCCTCGTGTGCCTCACCGCGGATCCGTTCTCGTTCCCCGCCAACGGGGTGATGGGGCCCTGTGCCGGCAGCGCGTTCTCGAAGGTGCTCAAGGGGCAGAGCAACCAGTTCATCGTCAACGTCGCCTTCGCCAAGGAGAAGACCTTCATCGACGGTCGCAGCTACCGCCTGGTGCTCGGCAGCACCGCGGGGATCGTGTTCAAGGTCGGCTTCAACGGGCCGGCGTTCGCGGGCACGATGTGCGGCGTGCCGAACGGTGGCTACGTCGGCGCGTGGGTGAAGGGGCAAAAGCCCTGAGCTGCCCCGGGTGAGGGCGCTGGCGGCGCGTCGCGCGAGCCCGGGTCCGATCGCGGGGTGTGGCCTGGACCGGCTCGGTGCGCGATCGTGTGCCAAGCTCGGGTGGCGCCGTTCTATTTCCCGGCGTCCGATCGGTGTCCGATGTAGCGCCGACAGGTTTTGTGTTAGCGTGAGGATTAGGAATGGAAGATTCGGCAGACATGCAAGCACCGCGGGGTGCCAAGCCCGGTCCGACAGGGGGAGAAACTCCCTCCCCGGCGGACTTCGGGCGCATGTATGTGGACGAGCAACAGCAGACCTGGGGCTACGGGTCCGGGGCCGTGCCGGGCCCGGCCGCCGCGAGTGAGCCGTTCCGGGCCGGGCGCTACGTCATCCTCCAGCACGTCGGCCACGGGGCGATGGGCAACGTCTACGCCGCCTATGACCCCGACCTCGACCGCAAGGTCGCCGTCAAGGTGCTGCGCGACTCGACCCGCGGGCGCCCATTGCCGGCCTCGCTGGCCCGTGAGGCCAAGGCGATGGCGAAGCTGGTCCACCCCCACGTGGTGACGGTCTTCGACGTCGGCCACTGCGAGCGCGGGGTCTTCGTCGCCATGGAGTTCGTCGAGGGCCTGACCCTCCGCACCTGGCTCAAGCAGCAGGAGCGGAGCTGGCGCGAGGTCCTCGCCGCGTTCGTGCAGGCCGGGCAGGGGCTCGCAGCGGCGCACGCGGCGGGGGTCATCCACCACGACTTCAAGCCCGACAACGTGCTCGTCAGCGCCGGCGGCGGGGTCAAGGTCGCCGACTTCGGCCTCGCGCGGGTCGCCGCGGGCACCGCGGCCGCGGTCTCGGGCGAGCTCGGCGACCCCGCCCTCACCCGCTCACAGTCGGCGTCGGCCCCGGCCAGCGGCTCGGCCACGCCGACCCAGGCGACCGAGCACGGACCGGTCGGCACGCTGGCGTACATGGCCCCGGAGCGGCACCTGCTGCGCCCGGCCGACGCCCGCTCGGACCAGTTCTCGTTCTGCGTCGCGCTGCACGAGGCGCTGTATCGCGAGCGGCCGTTCATCGGGACCGACCTGGCGAGCCTGCGCGAGGCGGTGCTGTACGGCGCGCCGGCCGAGCCGCCGCGCGGGAGCCCGGTGCCGGCGCGGGTGGCCGCGGCGCTGCGGCGGGGCCTGGCGCGCGCGCCGGACGACCGGTTCCCGGGGATGGACGCGCTGGTGGCGGCGCTGGCCGAGCCGGCCCCGCGCCGTCGGCACTGGACCTTGTCGGCGGGCCTGCTGCTCGGCGCGTCGACGGCGATGATGGCGGCCACCCGCGGTGAAGATGTTTGCGCCGCGGCGGGCGCGACCGAGGACGCCGCGTGGAGCGCCCGGACGACGGCGCTGCGCGAGCGCTTCGCGGGGACGGCGGTGGACGAGGAGCTGCGCACGCTCGACGAGATCGAGGGGCGCTGGCTGACGCGTCGGCGCGGCAACTGCTCGGCCGGCGAGCGCCTCGCGGCCGACCTCCGCCTCGCCCGTGAGGCCTGCCTCGACCAGCGCATCGCCCAGATGCAGGCCGCGCTCGTGCAGGCCCGGACGGCCGCGAGCGGCGACGAGGCCGCGCATCAGCTGGCGCAGGTCGCCCGTCACGACGACTGCGACGATCCGGCGGCGCTCAGCGAGGTGACCCCGCCGACCCCGACACAGGCGGGCGCGGTCCGGGCGGGACGCGCGGCGCTGGCGGAGGTCGCGGCGCTCGAGGTCGCGGGCGCCTACACGGCCGCGTCGACGGCGCTGGAACCTCTGGAGCGCGAGGCGCTGGCCCTGGCGTACCCGCCGCTGGTGGCCGAGCTGACCTATCAACGCGCCCGGCTCGAGCACTACCGCGGCGCCTCGGCGCAGGCCCGCGACTCGCTCGAGCGGGCGATCGACCTCGCCGAGGCGCATCGCCACGATCGCCTGGCCGCCGATGCATGGGGCTTCTGGGTCGAGACCGCCGCGCTCTCGCCCGCGGTCCCGCAGGCCAACATCGACGCTGCGCTGCGCCGGGCCCTGGCGGCCCAGTCCCGGCTGCAGCGCCCCGGTCAGCGCGATCTGGCGGCGGTGCTCGGCGAGGCTGCGAGCCCGCGCCCCGCGAGCGACCCGCAGCGGGTCCATCCCTTGCTCATGCAAGGGCTCGTGCACCTGCGTCGGAAGGACCGCGTCGCGGCCGAGCAGGCGTTTCGCGCCGCGCTCGCCGATGCCGGGCTGCACCCGCTGACCCGCGCCAAGCTGCTGCACAACCGGGCGGTGACGGTCCAGGCCCAGGACGGCGTCAGCGAGGCCGAGGCGACGCGGGCCTGGGACGAGGCCGTGGCCGCGTTCCGCACGGCGACCTGGTCGGGCCACCCGTCGCACGCGCGCGCGAGGATCCGCCGCGGCGAGTTCCTGCAGTGGAAGGCGCGCTTCGCCGCGGCCCGACTCGACTTCCTCGCCGGGGCGGCGGTCCTCGCCGGCGACCCGGCGAGCCACGCCGCCGACCTGCGGACGGCCCACACCGGGGTGGCGGTCGCCGAGCTGATGGCCTTTCATGTCAGCGACGCGACCGCGGCGATCCGCGCGGCGCTGACCACCAGCGACGCCCTGCCCGCCGACGCCCTGCTCGCCAGCGTCAGCTTCGAGGCCCACCTGCTCGCCGGACAGCCCGGGCCGGCCCGCGACGCCGCCGCCCGCGAGGTCGAGCTGCGCCGCGAGGCCCTCGAGCTGCGCCGCGAGCCCGCCGAGGTCTTCGCCCTCGGGCACGTCGAGGGCCACCTCGCCGAGGCGCTCGCCGCGATCGGTGACGACGCGGCGGCGCGCAGCCAGCTGGCCGCGGCCCGCGAGCACCTCGCCGAGGCCGGCATGGACGAGGCCGAGCCCGGCGCCTATCCGCGGCGCACCCTCGGCCTGCTCGAGCTGCGCGCCGGTCACGAGGCCGAGGCCGAGGCCGCGCTCACGCGGGCGCTCGAGCTGTGGCAGGCCGAGCCCTGCGACTGTCGCGACGCCGCGGAGGCCCAGCTCGGCCTCGCGGCGCTGTACCGCCGCCGCGGAGACCCGCGCGCCGACGGCCTGCAGGCCGCGGCCGACCAGTACTTCCTGCCGCTCGGCCCCGAGGCGCTCGCCCACCGCGATCGCGTCCTGGCGACGCTCGGCCGCTGAATCTTGGCTCCGTTGTTGACCCGTTGACCCGTACCCTGGAGGACCTCATGACCCGCCGCATCCCCTCGCTCCTGCTCATCGCCGCCCTGACGACCCTGTCCGCCTGTGATGCCGCGAGCATCATCCCCACCGTCGGGGGCGCGTCGGGCCTGCAGGCGCCGCCCAGGCCGGAGGCCGACGGCTCGCTGTTCATGAAGTGGTTGACCACGCCGCCGGGCGGGGTCAACGGCCTCAAGTGTGACGGCTGCGAGTGAGCGCGAAGGAGCCCGCATGACCGCCGGCGGCTACATCCCCTTCGTCCGCTTTCGCCTCGCCGACGGGACGACCGCTCAGGTCTCGCCCGGCGGCCTGATCGGCCGGGCGCGCAGCGCCGAGCTGAAGATCGCCAACCCCGAGGTCTCCGAGGCGCACGCGCTGATCAGCCTGCGCGGTCACCAGCTGCACATGCTGTCGCTGCGCCGCTGGATCATCCTCGACGGCGAGCGCTGCTCGGTGATCGCGCTGCGACCCGGCCAGCGCATCTTCCTGTCGCAGACCGTCATGCTCGAGGTCGAGGCCGTCGAGCTCCCCGACCACGTGCTCGTGCTCGGCTGCGACGACCGCGAGGTCTGCACCCTCTCCGAATCGGTGTACTCGCTGCTGCGCGCCGGCGGGGCCCTCAAGGTGATGCCCGAGTTCGTGCTCGGCGCCGAGGCCTACCTGTGGGGCAACGGCGAGGGCTTCACCCTGCGGGTCGGCGACGCCAGCCCGGTCGAGGTCGAGGCCGGCACCGAATGGAGCCTCGGCGAGCACCGCCTCCGCGTCACCGCGCGGCCGCTCGGCGACGGCGCGCTCAGCACCCGCAGCATCGGCCAGAACGACCCGCCGCTGACGATCGTGGCCCGCTACGACACGGTGTACATCCACACGCCGGGTCGCCCGCCCGCGGTGCTCTCGGGCCTGCTGGCGCGGATCGTCAGCGAGCTGGTCACGATCGGCAAGCTCATCTCGTGGGAGGCCGTCGCCCGCGAGATCTGGGGCGACGAGAGCGACCGCAACGTGATGCGCCAGAACTGGGACCGCAACATGCGCCGGCTCCGGGCCCACCTGCGCGAGGCCAACGTCCGCGCCGACCTCGTGCGCCCGGACGGCCGCGGCAACGTCGAGGTCTACCTGCTCCCGCAGGACCGCGTCGTCGACGAGACCTGAGGAGGACCCGCGACCCGCGGCGCCGCGCTCAGCGGGCGGCCTCTTGCAGCGCGGCGGCGACGTTGGCCTCTTGCGAGTCCATGGTCGTCAGCAGCGAGTTGCAGGGGATGTAGTCGGCGACGGTGATCTGCGACTCGGGCCACTCGCGAAACCCGACGGTGTCGGCGCGCAGCTGGACCTTGCCGACCCAGGGCACGATGCGGGTCGGCGCGACGCCGGGCCGCGAGATCAGGGCGATCACCAGGCAGCCCTGACCCTGGCGCGACAGCAGCAGGCCGACCGAGACGCCGGCGCAGCCGGTCTTCGGACAGACGCGCTCGGGCTCGGGGCGGAAGTCGATCGCGCGGCCGGGCAGGTGCTTCTCGACGATGCCCTTCATGCGCTGCTGCAGCGCCCCCGCGAGGTCGCGGTTCTCGTCGACGATGTCGCGGGGGATGATCCTCGGCCATAGCAAGGTCACCCCGCCGGCCGCGCCCGCGGACGTGGAGACGTGGCGCTCCTCGAGGCTCCCCGCGCTCGGCTGTGCGGCCGGTGTGGCACCTGTGGTCGGGCCTGTGGTCGGGCCTGTGGTCGGCCCCGCGGTCGCGCTGAGGCCGGGCAGCGGGGCGGCGCCCGGCTGGTTGGAGCCTGGACCCTGGGTCGTCGGCCCGCAGCCGGCGAGCAGCACGGCGATGGCGAGGGGGAGGCCGCTGCAGTGGATCTTGCGCATGGCCGCAGTGTACCCGACTTTGCCAAAGTCGAGCATCCGGGGTCCTGGGGCCCCTGTGGGCCCCTGCGCCTGCTTCAGCTTGCTGTGCCCCGTCGCCCGGGATAAGGAGGGGATATGACCGCTCGGGTTCACAGGCTTCTTCGCGGATCGCTCGGCGCCGTGCTCGGACTGCTCGGCTGCTCCTTCAACGCGGTGGGGCTCGGCGAGGGCGAACCAGGGGTCAGCGACGGCATGACCACGGACCTGAGCAGCGGCTCGCCGACGAGCGGCTCGCAGACCAGCGGCGGGACCCCGCCGACCAGCAGCGAGGGCGAGACCGGCGGCTCCGGCGAGGGCTCGACCAGCGCCCCGCTCGACCCGACGACGACGAGCGTCGACCCCTCGTCGACGACGAGCGTCGACCCCTCGACGACGACGGGCGTCGACCCCTCGACGACGACGGACGTCGACCCCTCGACGACGACGGGCGTCGACCCCTCGGCCAGCTCCGGCTGCGTCGAGCAGTCCTTCTTCAAGGACGGCGACGGGGACGGCTACGGCGACCCCGAGGACTCCAAGATGGGGTGTGAGGCCCCGAGGGGCTACGTCGACGACAACACCGACTGCAACGACGACAGCGACAAGGCCAACCCCGGGGCCGCCGAGGTGTGCGGCGGCGGCGACAACGACTGCGACGGCCTCACCGACGAGTACAACCCGCCGATGAACGTGGATTGCGGCGGCTGTAAGATGTTCGTCCGCGACGTGACGCTCTATCACTTCTGCGGCGCCAGCAAGACCTGGGACGAGGCGAAGGGCATCTGCGACGGCCGCAAGGCGGTGCTGGCCAAGGACGGGGACGAGGATGTGCACGAGTGGTTGATGGACCGGTTCACGGCGATCGACGCTAGCGGCCCGTGGTGGCTGGGCGCGCGCACGCTGGACGGCAACCACGCCAATTTCGCGTGGCGCGACGGCACCAAGCTCGGCCCGTTCACGGCGTGGGCCGGCTTCAACCCCACTGGCCTGGACAACACCGACTGCATGCGCGTGTCGGCCCCGGCGTCGGTGTTGGCCCCGAAGCAATGGACCGACTGGTACTGCGGCGACAAGAAGCCGTTCATCTGCGAGGGGCCGCTGCCCTGAGCGCGCGTCGGGCCTTGTCGTCCGCGAGGGGCGAGAGCGCGCGGCGGCGGAATTGACGGCGCTGCGGCCCGTGTAGGCGACAATTGCCGCGGGCGGAGCCGCGCCTTGCTCGCCGCGCGCGGGCCCGGCATGACCGCGTCGGTGACGGCGCAACGCGAGCTCCCGATGTCCCGCTGGGCCCGGCAAGCATCGGCCCTGATCGGCAAGGTCCGGGACGACGAGCAGCGCGACGACCTGCACCTGCGCTTCGAGGAGCGGGCGGCGATCTGCGAGTTCGACGGCAAGCTGCCGCGCGCCGAGGCCGAGCGGGTCGCGCACGACGAGATCGTCGCGGTGCTCGAGGCGCAGCAGCGCCGCGCGTCGACGCTCGCGTCCGACGAGCGTTGAGCCTGCGATCCTCGCGGGCGAGGGGGCCCGGGCGAGCGGCGCACAGCGTCAGCCCAGCATCCAGTGGAGCGCCGCACGGACGCGCTCGTGGGTGTCGGCCCCCGCGATGACGGCGCCGTGGGCGGGGACCAGGCGGTCGAAGTCGAGGCGCATCAGGCGTTCGGCGCTGGCCCGCGCCGCCGCGCGATCCTTGACGGTCGTCCGCCAGATCCTGCTCTGGGCCAGCCGCTTCCACGCGCCGACCATGCGCAAGATCAGGGGGCTCATCAGACCCGCGACCTCGTGCACGTTGAACAGCAGGTCCGTGACGATCAGGGTGCCGCTCGCGCGATGCACGAACACGTGCTCGCCGATCTTCGGCGCGCCGGCGATGGCGACGATCGCCAGCTCCGACCAGCGCGAGTCCTCGGCCAGCGGCAGGTCGATCCTCAGCGCCGGCCGCTTGAGCGCCAGGCTGGCGGGCGCGTGCAGGGCCGCTCCGGGCCAGCGCTCGCAGGCGGGCGCCGCGAACAGGTGATGCAGCAGGCTGGGCGCGACGATGTGCCGGACCGGCCCGATCGCATCGAGCTCCGCCGCCGCGGCGTCGTCGATAGCGATCGGCGAATGTAGCCACAAGCCGCCGTCCGCGAGGCGTACCACGGTCATGCGGACCGGCAGGTGAAAACCGGCCTGGACCCGAAGGTCCGCGTCCAGGCACCAGAGATCTCGATCGAGCGCGCGCAGTGTCATAAAATTAGTCAAGCACGGCTGACTAATCTGGTCAAGCATGCTTGACGAAGTTTAAGCGGGAGGTCACCATGAGGATGTGAGTCGGTCCACGAAGGAGTCGGACTACGCGGGGGAGGTCGCGGCGGCCAAGTCGGCGAGCGTCGCCCAGCTGTTGTTCAAGGCCGCGCGCCTGCTCAACGAGCGGGCCGTGGCGCGGCTGGAGCCGGTGCCCGGTGCGCCGCGGCTGCGGCCGGCCCACACCAGCCTGTTCCCGCACATCGACCTCGGCGGCACGCGGCTGACCGAGCTGGCGCGGCGGCTCGGCATCAGCAAACAGGCCGTCGCGCAGCTGGTCGACGAGCTCGAGCAAATGGGGGCGATCGAGCGGATCCCCGACCCCGAGGACGGGCGCGCCAAGCTGATCCGCTTCTCGCGGACGGCCGGCCGCTCGCTGCTCGACGGTATGAAGCACCTACAAACGATCGAGGCCGAGCTGGCCCGCGAGCTCGGCCCGGCGCGCATGCATGCGCTGCACGAGGGGCTGAGCGCGCTGCTCGTGGTGCTGACGCGCGAGTGAATTCTACGAGTCGCGGACGAGCTCGCGTCGTCGCCTCAATACATCCCGAACTCCCGCTCCAGCCCCTCGCGATCGCCGAGGCGGGGGTAGTACGCCCGCGACATCGGATCGGTCAGGATCGTCGCTGCGTCCGTCTCCACGCCGATCAGCAGCTCGTGGGCGATGTCCTCGGGGGCGCTCAACGGGGTCTCCACCTCGCGGGTCATGTCGGTGCGGATCCCCCCCGGGAACGCCGCGCGTACATGGACCCCACGCGGACCCAGCTCCGCTCGCAGCGACTGCAGCATCGACCACGACGCCGCCTTCGAGGCGCAATATCCCCCCATCGAGGGCATACCCGCCCAGGCGCCCACGCTGAGTACGCTGACGAATTCGCCGCCGTTGCGCTCGAGCGCCGGGACGAAGGCGCGAGCCACCCGTAGCGTCCCCCAAAAATTAACCTCCATATCGAGGCGGAGCTGCTCGAGCGTATTGCTCAGGAGATTACGCGACCGCAGCGTCCCCGCGTTGCTCAGCACCAGCGTGACATCGGCGGCGGCGGCGGCGGCCGCGGTCACCTGGGCCTCATCGGTCACATCGACGACGATCGGCAGCACGCGCGCCGGATCGAGCGCGACGACCGGCGCGATCGCGGCGAGATCGCGGGTACCCGCGTAGATCCGCCGGGCGTCGCGTCGCAGCAGCTCCTCGACCAAACAGCGACCGAGTCCCCGGTTCGCGCCGGTCACAAAGACAGTAGATCCTGCAATCTTCATGGGAGCATCTCCGCGGGCGCGATCGTACCGCTTCGCCCCTGGCGACACCACCCTCGTATTCTCAGTGAGGCCGCGACCCCCCAATGCCAGCGCTCGCCCCCGAATCCGGGTGGCCATCGGGCTGGATCTCGGCCCGGGTCGTGCGCAGCGAAATCGACGGCATCGGATTCGGAGACGGTACATGACGACCGTGGGCATGCGCTTCATCACACGCAGCCGTGCTAGGCGCCCGACCGGGAGTTGGGGGCGGCGAACAGGCTCGTCATCGGGCCGCACTCACCTGGCCTGGCCTCATGCTCGAGCGTTCAGCCGCTTTTCCTGCTCCGAGTTTCTTGCGCGCGGGATAGAATCCCGCTCCAGCCATGAAGAGGCTCTCTTGCGAGACGGCACTTGACGTGCACCACGGGGAGGGCGGCGAGAACCTCGGCCAGCGCTACGACGTGCTGAAGGAGCGCCTGCTGAAGATCGAGTACACGCAGACCAGCGCCGGCTTTGCGGGCGGGAATGACCATGGACCTGCTCACATTGAGCGCGTCCTGGAGAATCTCGACAAGATCCTCGGCCCAACGCCCCTGCAACATCTGAGTATCTATGAACTCTGGCTGACCATGATGGCCGTCGTCTATCACGATGTCGGCCTTCTCCAGCAGCGGGATGGGCACCCCGAGATCGGCGCCGAGCTGCTACTCAGCGAGGATCAACATTATATCTTCGACAAAGGCGACAAGGATCGCATCGCCACCGCCATCTTCACCCACGGGTCGAAGGCGGACATCGCACTGAAGTGCAAAAAGTACCCCAGGCTGATGACGGTCAAGGGCCACTCGGTGCGGATGGAGCTGATCTGCGCGCTGGTGCGGCTCGCCGACGAGCTGGACGAGGACCAGCGCCGCGCTGACCCGGAGCTGGCCCGCAAGAAGCGGATCGAGGATGAGCAAAAGTACCCTGGATCCGAGTTCTACTGGCGCTTCAGCCAGCGCATCCCCGGGATCGACATCCCGCCTCCAGGCCAGCTTCTGCGCGAGATCTCGATCAACCTGCAGTTCGAGCAGGAGGACTTGAATCAGAGCTACGAGGTGGGCGGGAAGCCCATGCCCTTCATCACCCGCTGTCTGGACAAGATCGTCAAGATCAACAAAGAGCGGGTGGTGTGTTGCGGGTTCTATCCCGACCGCCTAAAATTCGGCGGCTTGCGGCTGACCCTGCTTCCGCTCCCGGGGCAGACCGCGTGGGACGAGCCCGAGGTGCTCGTCCTGTCCGATGGGACGAGCCTGGATGACCTCCTGAGGAAGCTTCCGGAGGCGCTCAAGCCCCCAGCAGGGCCGCCCCCGAGTGATCCGTCGCCGTCTCACAGTCCGCCGCCGGCGGGATCGCCGTCGCACGATCCCTCGACGGTCGCGGGTCCGGGCACGGTTCGCCTGCCCGGCTCGGCGTACAGTCCGGACCACAGCGCTTGCTACGTCCCGCATCGCGCCAAGGGCGACCTCCTGATCGGACGCGCCGAACATCTGGCCTTGTTGCAAGAGAAGCTTCGCGCCAGCGCGGGGAAGTACGCGGGCCGCGTGGTGCTCTGCGGAATCGGTGGGCTGGGGAAGACCCAGCTCGCGGCCGAGTTCTGCCACTTGCACCGGGACGACTACCCTGGCGGGATCTACTGGTTCGACGCCGCTCCAGATGGCAATGAAATTGACAGTCAGCTGATCGCTATCGCGGACCACGCGTTGTGGATCCACCCGGAATCCAAGCACGCGGAGAAGCTCGCGGTGGCGCGCCAGGTGCTGCGCGCCAGAGCCGGCTGTTTGCTCGTTTTTGACAATGTCGACGAGCTCGCGGTGATTCGTCCGCTCCTGCAGGACTTGCTCAGTGGCACGCACATCTTGCTCACCAGCAGGCGTGAGCAGCCAGGATTTGCCGCGGTGCATATCCCGCTGCTCTCCGCGGAAGAGTCGTTGACGCTCCTGCGTTTGGAGGCCGGACGTACGCCGAAAACCCCCGTAGAATTGGAGGCCGCGGGGGGCATCGGGAAGCAGCTCGACGGGCTACCGCTGGCGCTGGAGCTGGTAGGCGCGCACCTGCGACGCAGGAGCGCGATCACCTGGGCCGATTATGCGGGCAGCCTGCGGCAGAAGGGCCTCGCGGCGAAAGGCTTGAGCTGGGTCGGCTTCGCGGACGAGAGTCTGACGCATCATGCGCCGGATCTGTACGCGGCGCTGCGCCTGGACGAGGTGTTCTTTCAGGAGAGCCCGCTGCTCAAGGATGTTCTCGACGTGCTCACATGGGCGGGGCCGACGTCCATGGGGGAGGATATTCTCAACGACCTGCTCGGACAGCCGGATCCGGTCGAGTTCAAGGACGCGCTGAGCTGCGCGGAGCAGATCCGTGTCCTGCGCTCCGAGCCGGGACTCGGTGGAACCGTGCGCTATCGGATGCACCGGCTGGTCCAGCAGGTGAGGCAGCACGACGCGCCCCGACCACCCCAGGCCAGGATGGAGGACCTCCTGCTGCGGATCTGCCGGTGGTTCGAGACCCACCGCAAAGACATCATCCATCTGCCCCTCTTCGAGGCCGAGCTGGATCACCTCCGCATATTTCGGCAACATGCGAGAGACGGTGGCGACTGGTCCGGCGTCGTGCGGCTGTCGTGGCTCGAAGCGTATCCCCCCTATCATCGCGGGGACTATCGTCGGGCGAACGGATTGATCCATCATGCGTTGGACTTGTTCGTGGAGAAGTCGCTGCAGGATCGCCTGCTCCTGGCCCATTTGAACAACGATCTATCGTCGACCTATCATTGTCTGGGGCAGTCGGGGCAGGCGCTCGGATATGCGCAGACCGCCCTGATGCTTCGACGCGAGGCGCTGGGGGAGAAGCACCCGGACACGGCGACGGCGCTGGGCAATGTGGGGGCTGACTACTTCGCCATGGGGCAGTTGCAGCAGGCGCTTCAGCACGAGCGGGAGAGCCTGGCGATCCTGCGCGAGGTACAGGGGGAGAAACATCCCGATACAGCCCACGCACTTTGTAACCTGGGGATGACTTACGGCGCGCTGGGACAGGCACAGCAGGCTCTGCACTATCAGAAGCAGGCCCTTGCGATCCGGCGCGAGGTGCTGGGGGAGAAGCACCCGGACACGGCGGTGACGCTGGGCAACCTGGGAGACACCTACTGCGCCCTGGGGCAATTGAAGGAGGGGCTCCTGTGCGCGGAGCAGACCCTCGCGCATCGGCGTGAGGTGCTGGGAGAGAAGCACCCGGATACGGCGGCAGCGCTGGGCATGCTGAGCGCGACTTATGGCGCCCTGGGGCAGCCGCAACAGGCGCTCGAGTACGGGGAGCAGGCCCTGGCGCTGATGCGCGAAGTGCTGGGAGAGAAGCACCCTCGTACTGGGGGGGCGCTGGGCAACCTGGGGTCGGCCTACTGCGCGCTGGGGCAGCCGCGGCGGGGGCTCGAGTATGGGCAGCAGACCCTGGCGCTCCTGCGCGAGGTGCTCGGGGAGAAGCACCGCGACATCGCGGAAGCGCTGAACAACGTGGCGTCGGCTTACTACGATCTGGGACAGCCGCAACTGGGGCTGCAGTATGCGGAGCAGGCCCTGGCGCTCCTGCGCGCCGTGATGGGGGAGAGGCACCCGAATACGGGGGCGGCACTCGGCAACCTGGGGGCGACCTACATGGCTTTGGGGCAGCCGCAGCGGGCGCTCGAATACGGGCAGCAGGCGCTTGAGATCAAGCGCGAGGTGTTTGGAGAGAAGCACCCGCATACGGCGGGGGCGCTGAATAACGTGGGGTCGGCCTACTTTGCTCTGGGGCAGCCGCAGCAGGCGGCCGAGTATGGACAGCAGGCCCTCGCGCTCCTGCGCGAGGTCTTGGGGGAGGGGCACCCTCTCACAGCAAAGGCGCTGGGCAACCTGGCGGCGATCCACGGCGCCCTGGGGAAGCACTCAGCGGCGCTCGAGGGCGCTCGGCGTGGACTTGAGGTATTGCGGAAGTCCCTCGGCGACGCGCACCCGGACACCCTCTCGATCAGGACTTATTTGGCCAAGTGTTTGCTCGAGCTCAAACAAGGCATGCAGGCGCTCAAGGTCATTCAGGAGGGAATGGGCGCCGTTCCGCGGAACAGCGCGGCCTTCGAGCAGCTGCAGAAGATCGAGCGTCAATTATGTGGTAGCGGTGCCAGGCCGATCCAGAAGGGCTTTCGCACGCCGCCAAAGAGTGGCGGACAGAAGAAGAACAAAGCGAAGCCTGGCCGCAGGTGAGGACCGGATAGGCCTCATGTCTCGAGCGGCCTTCGCTGGCGTTCAATTGCCTGCAAGCCAGGGGGGCGGCGCGGTGGTCGTGGGATAGCGGGCGTCGAGGGCGGCGAGCAGCCAGGCGTGGGTGACGGCCTCGTCCTCGCCGTGGGGCACGTGGTCGCGGGCGAGGGTGAGCAGCTCGAGGAGGTCGCGGTCGCGGTGCTCGGGCAGGGCGAGCAGGCGCTGCAGCAGGCGCGCGCACTGGTGGTGGTCGAGCTGGCGGTAGATCTCCAGCAGGGTCGCGGGCGGGGCGTGCTCGGTCCAGGCGGCGAGGCAGGCGAGGAAGCGCTCGCCGTCGTGGGCGCCCAGCGGCGTGTCGATGCTGGCCGCGTCGTCGCCGGTGCGGACCAGCCAGGCGGTCAGGAAGGCGTCGCGGGCGGCGGGGTCGTCGCTCGGGTGGCGCTCGAGCTGGCTGTATAACGCGTGGGTGGTCACGCGGTAGCCGCGGAGCTCGAGCTCGAGGAGGTCGAGCAGCGCGCCGTGCAGCGCGGGCACGGCGGCGAGCCGGGCGATCTGCGCGAGCGGGAGGCCGCGCAGCGTGGTACCGGCGAGCAGGCGCTGCAGGAGCGGGAGCGTCGCGGGCGCGGGCAGGCCGGTCGGCGGCAAGGTCTGGGCGAGCAGCTCGTGCCAGACCGCGGGCTCGAGGTCGGCGGCGAGGCACAGGTCGAGGGCGTGGCGGTCGCCCGGGGCGGCCGTCAGCGCGCGAAGGGCCGCGTGCAGCAGCAACGGGTCGATGCCGACGGGCTCGCGGCCGCGCAGGTCGCCGCGCGGGGCGAGGTCGGGTGCCCCTCGGGACATGTCCTGTGGGGCAGCTTGCGCGCCGAGGCCGAGGCCGAGCTGCCAGGCGATGTCGCGGGCGTGGGCGAGGTGGCCGCGGCTGCCGAGCCGGGCGAGGGCCTCGAGGTCGCCGAGGCGGGCGAGCCAGCGGCGGGGCTCGTCGGCGTCGGGGTCGGCGGCGGCGAGGCGGGCGAGGCGACGGCGCCAGGGGGTGAGGCATCGGCGGTGGACGTGCAGCTCCCAGCGGTCGGGCTTCCACGCCGCGGGGGCGCAGTCGGGGTCGAGCCAGGGGCCCAGCAGCGCGGCGGGGTCGGGGAGGTGGAGCAGAAATTCGCCGAGCAGCGCGAAGGGGGGCTCGTGCGGGGTGGGGAGTCCGTTGTGCGGGCCGGCGGGGCCGGCCTGGCGGACCAGCGCGGCGAACAGCTCGGGGCCGCGGGCGAGCGCCGGGCAGGTGCGCTGCAGGTCGCGCAGGGCGCGTAGGGCCTGCGGGGCGGGCAAGGGCAGCTGGGCGAGGCGGGTGAACCAGCTCAGGCCCGCACCGGGTCGCAGGGGCCGGGGTCGGGGGGCCAGGGAGAAGCGGGCGGCGATGTGGAGGGCGCCGCGCTGGGCGAGCGCGCCGTGACGGCCGCGCAGGGCGAGCAGCACGGCGGCGGGGTCGGGGTCGCGGACGAAGCTGGCGGCCAGGCCCTCGAACAGGGTCTGCTCGCCCCACACGCGGCAGTCGCTGCAGCCGGGCGCCTCGGCGCAGATCCAGTCCCACAGCGACTCGAGCGCGGCGCAGCTGGCGAGGGCCTCGGCGAGCGGCATGCAGGCGAGGTGCGGGCCGATGTGGAAGCTGCGGTGCTCGAGGCCGTGGTCGTCGAAGCGGGTCGTGCGGCGGCGGGTGTGCGCGGCCGCGGCGAGCAGGGCGCGGGCGAGCTCGGCCGAGGGCGGCGCGTGATCGAGGCCCTCGCCGACCTCGCGGGCCAGCGCGCCGGGGTCGGGCAGCCGGGTGAGCGCGCGCAGCAGCGCGACGGGGCCCTCGCGCGCGGCGAGGCACAGGTGGACGAGCGCGAGGGTGGGCTCGTGGCGGGCGCGGCTGGCGAGGGCGCGCGGACCGAGGCGCGCGGCGATCAGGCCGGCGAGGGCGCTGCGGGCCTCGGCGCCGTGCAGGTGGGGGACGAGGGCGATGGCGGCCTCGAGGTCGCCGACGGCGTGGGCTCGCCAGGCCGAGGCCTGACGGAGCGCCCAGAGGCTCAGGGTGGCGGGGGGCGCCACGCCGAGCGCGGCGAAGTGCGGGGCGAGGTCCGCGGGGGTGCGGTCCGGGGCGCTGTCCCAGGGCTCGGCACCGTCGTCGTACCAGAAGCCGGGATGGATGGTCTCCGGGACGCCGTCGGCGGCGAGGCTCAGGCCGCAGTCGTCGGCGAGCGCGCGACACAGCTCGAGCACGGCCGCGGCGAGGGCGGGGCGCTCATCGCCGCTGCGGGCCGAATAGAGGCGGTAGCCGATCAGGGTGAAGTCGCTGGAGATCGCGATCAGCTTGCGGGCGACGACGCTGCCGCGGGCGTCGCGGAGGTAGAGCACGCGCTTGTTGATGTCGACGGCGTTCAGCACCGTGGAGTCGGCGTTGAAGCCGTCGTCGAGGTCGAGGCAGGTGTCGAAGGGCATGCCCATGCGCAGGACCTCGAGCGGATCGTCCTCGATGGTGAGGATGTGGCGCTGGCCGTCGAGCTCGAGCACGCGGCGACGCGGGGCGAGCCAGGCCTCGGCCCGGAGGCGGGCGCCGGCGCGGCCGAGCCAGGCCTGATTCCTGGCCAGGGTCGGGGCGATCGGCCGACCGGGGTTGGCGGCGGCGAAGCGCAGCAGATCTCCGAGCAGGGCGCGGTTTCGCGCGGCGCTGCCGAGGTAGAAGCGCAGGGCGTCGCGCCAGGCGGGGCTGAGCGCGGGCGGGGCGGCGCCGATAGCCTCGGCCAGGACCTCGCGCAGCAGCAGGTCGAGGTGGCGGGCGAAGGCGCGGGCCTGCAGCGCCTCGCAGCGCTCCGTCAGGCGGCGCAGGGTCCAGCCGCGATCCGTCAGCC
>Ga0075152_10000204_pt1 | contig 48443 bp, 52 predicted proteins | sample JI61114C2DNA_FD_70964 | JGI IMG/M metagenome (GOLD analysis project Ga0075152, IMG submission 70964) | Wastewater effluent complex algal communities from Wisconsin, to seasonally profile nutrient transformation and Carbon sequestration -... | ecosystem: Engineered > WWTP > Effluent > Algae...
TGCTGCCGCTGTGACCTGCTGCCGCTGTGATCTGCTGCCGCTGTGATCTGCTGCCGCTGTGATCTGCTGCCGCTGTGATCTGCTGCCGCTGTGAAAATAAAAAGCCCCCCAGCTTTTAAACTGGGGGGCTTTTCTGGGGCGTGCTTTGTTTTATGTGCTTACCTTGCCAGACAATGCACAAGAAAAACAGCTGCTAGCGTGCCGAGCATGACACAAACGGCAAACGCCAGAATTTTATCTTCGGTTGATTCTTTATATTCCATGATGGTGATTCGGTTGAATTTTATTCCATGGAGCAAAGGGCAAGCTCTAAATCTTGCACTTCCTTTGCTTGTTTTTCAATGTGCCAATCAACGGAGTCTCTGACGTGGTCCATTAATCCACTTTTCTCATGGTCACTGCCATAAAAGCCCCAGCATGAACCGTGCTCCACTTCTTCACCTTCGGTAGCTTCTCCGTCTTCATCATCTGGGCCGGGGGCGTGAATGCTTGCCACACCGTAAACGTCCCCCCAAGCCCAAGCGGAATAGAGGTCAATGGTTGCCATGCAAATCTCGCTAGCGTGCTCTTCACTTGCCCCCACTTTTTTGAACCAATCTGGAGTCAATACGACAAGGCACAAAGTAGAGTCACCTTGGGAATATCCGTTTGATTGCTCATAAAGGCAGGGGATGTTTCCCCACTTGAGCAAGCTTTGTGCAAGGTCAAACCAGTTACAAGCATCTTGCCAACCGCTGGGCTTGTCGCCTGCGGAGGATGTGAGCAACTCGTTTACTGCGTCAAACAGACACCCGTACTCTTTCACAGTGTCGGCTATCTCACGCCATGAATAGAGAGGGCGGATGAACTCAGAGAGGAAAGCTTTACGCTTGCCCCGTTCCCAAGTTTCAGCCGGTAGCAAGTGCAAGATTGCCCTGATATTGTCGGGGGCATCTTGATACATTTTTGCGTGTTCGTGCCGACTGTTGTAGTATGTCAATAATGGGGGCTCACTGTCCCAAGCTTCAAAGGGATTCTCCGGCCCTTCATCTTGGGCAATTTTTACTGTGTAGCCTTTGTACTTGATTGTTTCAGTATGCATAATGCTTTGTTTTTCTATTGGTTATCTGTTTACCAGTTTTTAAATGCTGGTTTATTCTCGTTTCGTTCTAGCCAGTCTCCCCAGCTAGAGAGCTGGAAAGTGTCAGTGATTCGGTTAAAAATGACCGTGCAAGCATAGGTTTCCCCAACGTTGATATACTCGGCAGGTGGGCCGTATGTTTTCACTTCGCCAATGCATTCAATGCCAAACCCCTCTAAAACTTCATTCAAGCAATAGAGCAACCTTTCCACCTTTTTAGGAGTATGATAACACGCTTTAAAATGTGTGTTACTATTGGGGAACTTGTCAGCGTCAAACGTGGAAACTTCCCCCCGAATAATGCGCCTGACTAATTCAGCTTTTTCTGGTGTGATATTCAGACACTCCACAAGCTTCTTTTTTGAAGGTGCTTTGTAAATCATGATGGATCAATAATTAGGGTTAATGAAAAGAACGACGCAAGCCCCGTATGGGCAGAACGCCAGACTTTCGCCTAGCGTATCTTTCCTTCCCCTTGTGCCATTCATGCCGAAAAGCTTTTTAGCTCTTCTCATGAGAAGCTTGTCACTTGCATTGTCGGGGGCTTCAAAGGTTGCACGGCGTACCCAAGTATAGTTAGCTTCCCCTGAAAAAGTGTCTGTTAATTCGCAATCGTATTTCATAGCGTGTAAAATGGTTAATGGTTAGCCGTTCTGAGTTGCGTTTGTTCCCATGAGCGCGCTTTCCTCTTCATGATCTTTAATCATCCGAAGCACCCGCCGTACTTCCTGCCAGTCAAAGCGGTGACATCCCGCGACAATCCCAGAGTCAGAAATGGAATCCAGCTCATAACCAGCGATGGGGAAACGTTCGCCATTTTTACGCCATCCTGTCTTCCTTTTTGATAGGATGAACGCCAAACCGCGCTTTGCCTCGTCAAGTGGCATAGAAACACCTTTTGAGCTTTGCAGAGTTGCGGCAGTGTCTGGGAAAACAACAATTCGGAAAAAGGTCTTTCCTTCGGGGAGGCTGGCAGTGTGGACAAATTCACCTGCTAGCCACTTTTTCAGTGCTTCTTTTTCCTTCTTCTCACGTTTGGCTTGTGCCGCTTTAAAGTAGCTTGCAACGGCATCTTGCGCACTCTGTTGCTCCTCTGCTTTCGATTCTGGAATCTCTCCTTTAATGGCGAACACTTCCGCTGTTTTGCGCGCAGTAGCATAGAGGCTGAATGCCTCCGCATAAACTGCACTAATCACACTCTTGCGGCGGGGATGATGTGCTTCTATGTCCTTTGCATGTTTAAACCGTTCCTCGGCTTGAGCCAAGCAAGCGCGGAGAAAGGAGACTGGGGAGGAAAGGTCTTTAACTGGTGCGGAGAGCGTGACCAAGTGAGAGCAAGCCCGCCTCACTGTTGATTGGTGCCCAGTGGTCGTATTGGAATATCTGAAGTTATTCAAAAGCACGACCTTTTCCCCAGTGGGGGCAATATGCCACTTGGCAATGACTGCCGCATAAGAGCGGAATTCAGCGCCATCGAATGACATGGCCGAAGGGGCGCGCCCATGGGGGGCTTTTTTGTGAATCCAAACGTGAGGTAGTTCTGAAGAGGTAAATACGGTTTTCATGATGTGCTGATTTGCTTTTGTTTGTTATACTTTGACGCTCCAAACGTGGAGACCTGGAAAAAAAGCATACGGCCAAACAATATCAAGATAAAATTGTGTTTTGAGTTAAGATAAAACAGCTTTTAGCTATCATAAATGAGAGATTGACAGTTTAACCATTGCCAGCATCCTTTCGCCATGGCTTGCTCTACATGCACAAGCACGCCCCCTGCTAAAAAAGGGGCAAAGAAGAAAAGCACCAAATCAGCAACGGCGGAGACTTCCGACACTGCCTCGGGTGAAGCTTCACCAGCTCCGCGCCCTGGGGCATGGATTAGTGGCAGTGCTTCCCGCCCTCCGCGTTAATGATTAGCGGTGACTCTGTTATTAATGGCAGAGTCACCGCTTTTTCTTCACCTCTTCACTTCATCCTAGCTTCCCTTCATCCCAGCTAAACGGCTTCCCTGCTTCCCTGCTTCCCTGCTTCCCTGCTTCCCTGCTTCCCTGCTTCCCTGCTTCCCTGCTTATATGGCAACCAACGAACACCCAGCCCGCATTTATGCCATGCGGAAATTAATAGAGTTCAAAGCCCCCGCCATGGCTGAAAAATGGAGTGCTAGAAAACTGGCAGAGAAAAGCGGGTGTTCTTTTAATTTCTGTAGAGAGGTTTTGACAGAGTGGCACGGTCAGCGTGCTTCTCTGCTACAGGCTGAGAACGTAAAAACAGACTCTCTGCTTGTAGAGGTGGCACGAAACGCGAGGGAACGCGAGTTGCGCGCACATCCACGGCTAACTGCACTACTGGAGAAGCTAGAACGGCAGCTTGCCCTATCTGACGACCTAGACGCCGGGGAGCTGGACAAGTTGGTTAAGATCAAAAGGACATATTTCCAGCACGTCGAAACTTTGACCGGCTTGGATGTGATCAAACAAAGTGCAATCCGCAGGCTTGCCAATGACGACAAGTCTCCCCCAGTTTGGAGCGGAATCTTGGAAATTGACGTTACGGCAGAACGCATTATGCCAGCCGCTCAAGATCACAGCATTGACGACATATTGTAGCTTAACTACAAACAACAGCCCGAATGACAAGCTGGTTATTGTTGAGTATCAACGGTTTACACTTGTTGAGATTGTAATCAGGTAAAAACCTGGTTTAAAATGGCTAGTTGAGACTCAGCTAGGGCAATTCTCCCCGGCTAAAACTCTGCTGGGATTCTCTGGAGTGTGACGACCTGGGCAACGGTCAAGACCTGGGCAACCTGGGCAACGGTCAAGACCTGGGAAAAATATGGCGCTACCGTGTGGCACCCCTCCCCCAGCCCGCTTTGCGCGACAGCCGGATTGTTACCAGCCACGTCACATTATATTTCCCCGTGCGAGCATACGAGGGAATGAGAAGCCGATAATCACATCGAACCAGTGACCATGGCTCTGCTCTGCGTCAGATCGACCAGGAAGCTTTTTCTCTCTGCATACCTGCATCTGTTCACCCCAGGCTGATTAAAACCCCCACAGCAGCAGGGAAAAAAATTGTTCTCAGCTTCACGGCACCTTTTTCCCTCGGCTCCTTCAATTATTCCGAGCACATGCACATAAACTCATTCTATCTTTGAATATAAGAACACTACTATTTCTAACCTCAAGGTTATACTCGTAGGGCCAGTTTTTCTCAGTATGTGAAAACAAATTCGTCCCCCTGCATATTTGATCAGTCACTGGTATTAGTGTGTGCAGTTTGATTGTAAAGTGGGCTCACAGTAGGTCCGTAGGGCCACCCCCAGGGCCAGTTTTTCTCAGTATGTGAAAACAAATTCGTCCCCCTGCATATTTGATCAGTCACTACTTTGTCAATTTACAATTTAATTATACTCTGGCCCTATGGCCCTATAGGGTTCAGAATTGGAAGTATAGAAAAAGAAAAAATTGGTGTGATATTTTTCAAAAATGTACATATAAGATACTGACGGTCGTAGGGCCATAGGGCCAGATCACAAAATGGTTGTAGGTTTGTAATATGTAGTTCACCCCAGCTACGCAGGAGCCGCAATGTAATTGGTGATAGTAGCGGCTCCTGGGCTCATCGCTGGCCCTATAGCTTTTTCTCGGCTACCGCAGGGCCAGCTTACAACAAAAAGGTGGTCGGAGTTTGAATTTTCTCCTGCATACATTTGTAATTTTAGAATATAATATTTTTTGGCCCTACGGTTATAACCATGAGTTTAGAAATATCGGTATCTTTATATTTACTTATTTAATTACCTGTAGCCCATTCCCTCTGTAGCAGGTCATCTGTGTCTCTGTTCCCCACTCCACTCCGCCTGTCTCCCATAAATTCTTTTTGACAGAATCCCACACTCCAGTAGTCTTGTAACATTGTGTTACACACCGTAACCAAAACCAAACATCCATCAAACCAGCACCCCACCATCATGAACGACCCAGCACCCCAGCCACCACCCTCACCCATCGAGATGCAACTGCGCGAGACTATGGCTGCAAACAAGATCATCGAGCAGGAGAACATCTGCCTGCGCAACCAGTTGGTGGACGCCCAGCTTGAACTGAAAGATGTGGCTACTAAATTTGGTGAAGCTCAGAACAACGTCACACGTTCTGGACGCAAGATCATGCAACTCCAGGATGAGATCAAGAACCTGAACCTCTCACACTCCAGGCAGCTTGCCGCCATCTCCACAGCAGCCATTTCAAACACCAGGGAGACAGCAGCATCCAACAGGATCGACCGATCCCATTCAGCATGGACCCAGGCATATCAGGATGTGCTCGGCGCAGTGGAGCGTGAGATGAGCCTCCGTGAGAAACTGGCAAGCAGTCATTTTTCTGATCAGGTCGCAAACAGCCTGCATAAACAGGTAGCCGAGCAAAATGAAAAACTGCGTCAGTATGAAAAAGTGCTGGTCGATGTGTCGATGTCACTCGGCCCAGTGGTGTTCCTGTCGTTCCATAACACCTTCACCGGCAGCGTCCATTTTGAACGTCTTCCAAACGCAGTGGAAAAGATGGCTCGCAACCATCAGGCGTTCCAGGAGTCGGTGGGCTTCATCGAAGAGCGCCTTGACCAGTTGAAACTGCGCTCGGAAGAACCTTTGGATTCACCTGAACGATTCGCAGCCTACTTGGTGCATGTGTTGTTTGAATTGTCGCGCCACATCAAGCACCTGGACGACAAGTGGAAGGCAACTTTCAAACAGCTCAGCGATGCGCAGAGTCGTCTCATCAACACAGAAGCCACGGTTGAAAAGGAGAAAGCATCCAAGCTTGAAATCATCCCAGACGACACTGCCTGTGAGCCACCAGTCGGTGTGCCATACCCGACCTTTGAAATGTTTGGCACTCACTGGAACCCCTTTAAAACAATAGGCTCTATTAACCCAGCCAATCACCCGAAGGAGTTCAAGGGGAGACTGATTACCATTCTCAGATATACCCCAGAATTTTGGGATTACACCACAGCCACAGCCCAGTATGAGAACATCATCTGGGATTCCCCCAACATCATCGGCTGGAAGGTAGTCGGTTGATCAACACAACCAATTCAAACCACATTCGATCGACATGAACCAGATCAAAACATGCCTCATCATCCGAGCTGCGATGCTTCCAATACCAGCCAACCCTCAGTATGTCACCCTGGTCAGCAAGCTCAAGCAACACGGTAAAGTCAAGAAGGTCAAATGCCAGTGCAAACCACACTGCGAGACTCAGTTCCGAATTGCTCACGGGTTTGCCCCGAAGCACATGGGCAAACTCGTTCATAGCCTTGTCAGCGATGTCGGGGTTGATCGTGTGATAGAGCTGTTCAACATCCCAAGGTCGCTCTTTCATCCACAAACCAAGTAGCACCATGAAAGCGCAGGACACCTTTGAACCAGAAACGCCAGGGCATGATGCCCTTGCAATGATCCTGGCTTCACAGGAGTCCTGCGCCCGTGTGGTGGCGATGACCACAACCACTTTCGAGCGGATGCCGTTGGAGTGGCAGCACACTGCACTAAGCATCATTCATCAGGTGGAGGCACAATACATGCACCAGTCGGTGGAAGACACCATCAGAGGGCGCAAGTTTCAGCCCGCCAAGTGGCAGATGTATTCGATGCCCGACGAATGGAAGCTCGCAATGGCTGAAGTGCTGAACGAATACCTTAGCAAAATAAAACAATGACCAAGCAACCCACACAGAACCTGAAGCAGCAGTATGCCAGCATGATTGCTCAGTTTGCCACCCAGGAAAAGGCAGCAGCCGCTCTGAACGTCAGCAGAGCAACCATTAACCGCAGGCTGCGTGGCAAGTCCACAGTCACCCACGAGATGGTGATGGCTGCGCGACAGGCGTTGGATACCACAAACAAATAGAAAACAAACACACCATGACAAGACAGGAAATCACAGAAACAGTTCGTCGCGTAGTGCTTGCGAACACAACCACCAACGAAGTCAGTAACACACAACCGCTGAACGAAGTCGGCGTTGATTCACTTGATGTGATCGACATCGAGCTGGAGTTGCAGGACATCTTCAACATCAACAGCATCTACATCGAGTCTGCTGCAAAAACAGTCGAAGGGGTTGTTGACTGCATCTGCGACAAGTTGGAAGTTGAAAAGTGATTTTACTCAAACCATGGATTTTACTGGTCAGTAAAACAACCCTTTCCAGTAAATTAGCATGAGCCAACCACAATCACGAATTAACAAGTATGGTCTTTCCTGGGCTGCGAACACACACCCACTGAAGATCGAATTGGCGATGTATGCCCGTGAAGACCTGCGTGCTCAGACGCACGGCGCAGAGTCGAGGTGGTCGCACTTTCGTAAAGCAATCAAGATGTATCTCCCCGACAACATCTTCGCATGGCACAGGTGGGTCGATGACTTTGGCGAAGAGTGGTGTGAGACATCCGTGGTCAACGTGTGGGGAGCTGGTGGCACCACGAAGTCAGGCATCGTTGGTGCCTTCTGCCTTTTCGATGTGATTGCCGATCCACGGAACACATTGGTCGTCATGGTGACGAACCCATTGGAAAAGCATTGGGACCGTTGTTTCTCCAAGGCTCTGTTGTGGAGGAATGCACTGCCGAAGGAGCTTCAGGTTGGCCGTATTCAGCAGCAGCCCAAGCCAGCTCTGCTTACAACTGAAGTGAAGGAAGGCTCACGTCGAGGGATACTTTGTATTTCCATTGACAAGGGGGACACAGGGCAGGACATCGGCAAGAAGGTCGGGGCACATGCACCACGGACAAGACTCATCCTTGAGGAAGGTCAGACGTTGCCGAAGGACACTCTCAACATCGCCACCAACTTGTTCATGGGTTCCCATGACAAGAAGGAGGTCAACATCGGCAACCCCATGTCATGGAAGGGCAATGCTCTCGGAGAAGCTTCCATACCAGCATCAGGCGATACCAAGGAAATTGATGATAAAAAGCCTGACAGGTGGCTGACTCAAAGATCACACGATGACAAGCCTGGAGTCACCCTAGTCTTTGACGGGATGAAATGCCCAACGCACGACTCACCGGCAGAAGCCAAGAGGCTCAGCTTCATGATCCAGCCGCGAGACATTGAGTCTGCGCTGAAGATACCAGGAGCTGAAAACACACAGAACTTCTGGTCACAAATTCGTGGTCGAATCCCACCGGCAGGGCAGGTGCTCACCCTGTTCAACGACCTGGACTGGGATGCCATTGGAGTGCATACCACCCACCCATGGACGGCAGGGTATGACTCGCATGTAGGCATTGACGTGTCCCTCGGTGGGGATGCCATTCCAATGTATTTGTTCGGAGTTGGCATGACTGCCAACCATGGCATTGTAGCGCAGAAGATCACCAGAGAGCATGTGCTTGTGGACATCAGCAAGCCGAATAGAAACCGGCAGATCGGAACCCAGGTGGCTGCGAACCTGAAAAGGTGGGGTATCACTAACTTAAACCAAGTGTCAGTTGAGTGCTCAGGACAGCAGGGGGCAATCGCTGACATGATCGAAGAATGCAGCCATGCTCTAGGCATCCAGGGTCTGGTCTATCGTGTCAGGTCTGAAGAGGCTGTGACCGACAGGCAGGTGTCAACAGGCAAGGTCATGCAGTCTCTTGGCCCAGGTGAAGCAGTCAGGGAGAAAGCATGTTACCGATACAAGGATCGAGCCACTGAGCTTCTGTTGAACGTGGTCGAGTTGATCCAGAACAACCTGATATGGGGGCTGGACGACGACGTGAAGCACCAGCTTTGCACACGGGGTTACGATGAGGCAAGCCTTGATGGAGGCAAGACAAAGGCCGAAAAGAAAAAACCTTGGATCGAGAAGAACCAAGGCAAGTCACCTGACGAATTGGATGCTGTTGCTGTAGCTGTCGCCAAGTTCCTTGAAAAGAGAATCTTGGTTCCAGGCAAGGACACTCGGATGAAGCATGATGCAAAGCCGAACATCCCTGCCTGGATGCTGAAGAAGACGCAGCCTAGTTACTGCCCCCCGTCCTCAAAGGTTTCGAGGATGCTTGGGATGCGCTAGCCCTTTCAGTCTCGGCCAAAGCCGTCTTTATCTGGGCATACATTTTAGGACGAAGCTCACGAATCTGGCCGAGCAGGTGAACGATCTTCAGGATGTGCATGTCCACCCAGCGTCCACGGACCAGAGCTGCCGAGAGCAGCAGGACAGTCGAGTGGAAGAAAGCTTTCGGTGTCATCTCACGCATCGCCTTGGTGTAAAGACGTGCGATCAAAGTGTAGCCGATCAAGGCCAGGAGAACAGTAAGCAGCAGAATGCCGAACAGTGCGAACACAGTGATAGCGATGTTGATGTGTGTGGTTACGAATTGATGGATTGTAAGTATGGTTTGCATAGGGGAGACATTGTAATTGGGGTTGTAACAGAATGCTACAATAAAAATTGTTGTTGACTTTCTTTAGTAATTTACACAAGCTTGCAACGGTTTCAGCCGGTGTTGCCAAGCCGGGGTGTGGTCGTCCTAACGACCAGAGGTTTAAAAGGATGCAGCCTCGCATCGAAACGGTAAAACCCGTCTCAGGGATTCTATGGAGCAAACAGCTTCAGGGTTCCCTCAAAGCGCAAGCTATGCCTGCGCACACCCGGTCTTACGACCTGTCAACGAAAAACCCACCTCAACTACACCCCTACTTATATGGCTAACGACTGCGCACTGTCGGCACTGGTATGCGATGACCAGGACCAGACGATCACAAACTTCATCGAGCAGAAGGGCATCATCACGTCCTTCATCTACGGAGGTATCCGTTCTGCTACCCCCATGATCCGCCTTCTTGAAGGCACCAAGAAACTCTTCCCCGAAGGCATGGGTGATTCTATCACTCGCGCCATCCTTGAAGTCACCAGCCCGAACGAACTGGATGGACTCGGCTGGAATCCGGTCAAGTCCAACTACCCAGGCAACTCCGCGTGTTGCAATACCTACCGCTCGTTCACCTACGGCTCTCGCACGGTGCATGGCTGCTTGAGTCAAGTCGGCTACAAGTCGCCTTCGTTCTGCAAAGTGGACATCGTTTTCAAGACGAAGTTCATGGACCAGCTCATGCAGATCATGATGGCGATGCGCAACGTCACCGTCGGCGTCTGGGATAACTGGCTCAAGGCCAGCTACCAGAAGTCGGTGTTCTGCACCATCCTGTCCAACGTGTGGAAGCACCCAGAACAGCTCGGTCAGTATCCATCGTTCGCCCGTCCAACCACCTTCCTCACGGTGGAGCACCTGGATGCCATCAATGAGCGCATCACAAATGCCGCTGGTAACATCGGCACGCCTATCAAGGGCTATCAGGTGATCGTCATTGGCCGTAACCAGTTCAACCGCATGAAGCAGCGTCGTATGGAGCAGAATGCATCCCTGATGGGAGCCCGTTCTGCCGAGTTCAGCCTTCCTGGTTATGCTGAGTTCAACATCGAAGACCTCGGCAAAGTCGTCACCTTCTCTGGCTACGCCTTCCTGGTGATCGACAAACCCCGTCGCTTCCGTGAGAAAGTCGCTGGCGAAGACTGGGATGATTGCATCATTCCAAGCACGGTCAACGTGGCTACCGACAAAGGCAGTCGCACCGACCGCAACCCAGATTACTTCGATCCAAACGTGGCTCTGTATGAAGAAACCATGTGGCTCAACCTGGAAGCCGTCGAATGGCTTGTCCCACCTGCGGCTCTTGCCGGTGCTGTCACATCCGGTGGAAAAGAGTGGTTCCCAGCCACTGACTATTCCGGTGACTTTGAAGCAGTGCATTGCCCTGAAGACCCCAAGAAGAAAACTGTGCAGTTCATGGCAGACTTCATGGGAGGAATGATGAGCCTGTTCCCACAGAAGGGCCGCGCTCTGATGCACTTCGCCTGCCATATCAGTGCCTGTGACGACGACGATCAGGTCTGCCTTGTCGGCAAGCCAACGGATGTCCTTGCTGGCAACTACGTCATGCAGGTAAGCACCAACGCTACCGCAGGTCAGCTTCAGCTCCTCGTCACCGGCACGCTTCCTGAAGCATGTCCAGATGGCTACACGCTGTTCATGGAAACTGAGAAGGGTGAAAAATACCCTGTCGGTGCCATCGTCTCCACCTGGGCTTTCGCAGGTAATGCCGAGTTCCCACAAGCTGGTAACTACTACATCATCTCGTTCCCAACGGCACTCAACAGCATCGCCACAACCCGTGAGCTTTGCGATCCGTGGAAACGCATCGTGTGCCTGCCAAACAGCACAGCAAGCAGTGATCCAAACGTCAGCGCATGTGGTGTCTGCTCCAATGACACAACACCTCCTAGCGAGACATGCGTGCTTACCGCAGTGCTCACGGCTGACAACATCCGTGGACTCAATGACAGTGATGGTAACTCCACTATCAGTGTCACAAACTACACGGCGGCAGCAACGCTTCAGAGTGCGATCAACGTGTTCCTCGCAGCCAACGGTGGCGGAACAGCAGTCGTCACGAAGGATGGTTTCGAGTGGACCATCCAGATCACAGGTGCCACGATCTACGTCAATGGCGCAGTGGTTTACGACGACGGCATCGTCAACACGAACACCCTGGCGTTCGGCACTCAAGGCGTGTGCGCAGCTTCATAAGCTGAACTAGCCCTTGGTAACAAATTACGGGGGCATCGCCAAACAAACTGGTGGTGCCCCCGTTTTTCTTTTCAATAAAACTCAATTCTAAATACAATGCCTGAATGTAAACCCGCAGCAGCCCCTTGCGAACAACGTGGGCTAACTTGGTTCGACTGGGCTTCTTCCATCTTCACCAAGATTTGTGATGTCAACGCATGGCTTGGCTTGATTGCCAGCCGGGTGAACGTCGCGCCATACGGCAAGCAGGCATTGGACACCGTGCAGCACGGCTTCAACGAAGGTGCAGCAGTCAACGTGACCGTCCCTGCCGGTGCGCTCAGCATCCAGGCGACCATCGACAACGAATACGCAGCCGACAACCGGCTCACTGTGCAGAAAGGGGCAGGCACTGAATACCAACTTCCTGCCGGTAGTGACTTCACGCTGCCAGCCATCACACCGATTTGGAGCGCCGAAGAAGATGGCTCCGACCCACTGGTAGGACAGGGATACTACCCTCAATACACCATCAAGTTCCCAGCAGGCAGCAGGGGATTTGTCATCGCTACTTACCGTGGCACTGCCCCAGCCCTAACCATCTCCTGATTTATGTCTGACTTTTGCAAAAACCCAGCACCGAACCTGACGGCGCAGTATTTCCTGAACAAAATCGTGTGCATCCTTAACCGAGTGCTCGGTGTGAAAGCATCGACCCTGCGCACGGTGGAAGCAGCCGCGACACCAACAGCATTGCCTGATGTGGCAGGATACATGGTGTCGGTACTCAACTCGACTGGAGAGGATTTGGTCATCAGCTATGCTGCTGATTCGTCAAACTCAATCACCATCGCTGACGGTGCCACAGTTGGTCTTCGCATCAGGTCCAACGCCAGTGAGATCATGGCAAGCAACGCATCAGGCACTGGTGATTTCTACCTCGTCATTGATTGATTATGAACAAATTTATCAACTCCGCATTTGGTCCACCATCCGGCGGAGGTGGTGCAGACCCAACTAAGCTACCCCTCACCGGCGGCACGCTGACTGGCCAACTGATCAACTCCACCAACGGCGCGGCCTCGACTCCGCCAGTGCTGCTGTCGGGCACAATCTTTGGCGGAAACTCAGCGCCAGCGCACCTCATCCAGCCTACGGGCACAACAGCTTTCACGGGAGCGGTTGGAGGCACAGCTTATGCGGTAAATTTACCAAGCGGTTCTACGGCGGACATTTTTAACGGGAAGCTGGACAATGCCAACAGGCTCAGAATTCTCAGCACGGGCACTATCGAAAGCTATGCATCGGATGGAATTGCGTTAAGGAACGGCTCTGGTGGAGCATTTATGCTTGCTTCTGGAGGTGGGTCTGGTATGGAGTTCTATACACAGTATGGACTTTATTGCGGCGGTTGGGCGTATGGAAACGACGCGAGCATCATCGCAAACCAATTACTCATTGGGACAAACACAAGCATTGATAAGGTTAGACTTCTTTGCCCTCTTGAAAATTCCCTCCAGATGGGGGCAAACCACGCCACCACACCCACGCATCAGACCTTCAAAGCGCACGATGTCACAACAGGCGCTGGCGCTGACTTGATCCTCGAAGGCGGTGCGGGATCAGCAAACGACGGCTACGTTAAAATTGGCACTGCAAAAGGCGGCTTGGCTTTTTTTGGTGCTGCTGGGTCTCCCCTTATTTCGGGAAGCACCAACACAAATATATCATCCGGCGGCGTGGGTAGCGCACTGCTTGACGACACCCAGTCGGACGGTGGACTTGGTGGTGGTGCTTACACCTTCGGGGGATTGGTGGCAGCCCTCAAAAGCTACGGAATCATCGGATAAACAGCACACATAACATGAACATCGACCTCACCCCAGAACGAGCAGCAAAAGACCGTGCTCACCAACACCGAATACGTTGAGCTTGTCATCAACGGCCTTGGCACGGAAGAACTAAAGCGCGTTCAGACAACCAAGCGCGACCGCGCAGATGTCCGCGAAATCGCCGAAGCTGCCGCCGACGCCACCGCCGCCCAGAAAGCCGCCGCCCTCAAAGCCCTCACCACCTAACCACATGCTACTCACCAAAGAATATCTTCAAGCTGAACTCGCCAAGCTCCAGCAACAACACGCCCAGCTCATCGCTCAAGCCAACGCCACCTCGGGAGCCGCCGAGATGCTGACCGTTCTCATTGCAAAGTGCGATGAAGCCGATGCCACAGCATGAAACGCTCTCGCACCATTCGCTACCGTATTGAAAACATGACTCCAGTTCAGGAGGAATGCGTCAAGTGGGCGGTGCATGAGTGGCGTAAGGCTTTAAAAGGAGAGATTGAGTTAACGGAGGATTATCGGGCCGACTGGCAGTTCAGTTTCTCACAGCATCCGAACTATCCGGCCAAGATTGCGCGCTGTGATCACACCTCCGACACCGTGAAGATGATCACCTTTGACCCACGCGAGAGGTGGGCAACAAACTGGTTCTGGCGTGCCCTCGGTCGATCCTGCCTGCGCACCTATGCATTGCATGAGATCGGGCACGCTCTCGATCTGCGACATTCAAACTCTCCAGGAAGTATTATGAACTCCCTACCAACTACATCTAAAATTGATAGTGAGTCACTTTTGTTAGCACGCCAAAAATTGAAATGAAGCGAAAACCCAAGACAAAGGTTATCCAAACGAATTCACACAATATCAAAACAATGCCACCGAAAGCACTACACAGAGTAGCACAAGACGACACCCCCGCCATTGTTCAGGTGCCCAACACTTGGGCAGGCATAGCAGCTTGGGCAGCAGGTCGATTTGGTGGGGCTGCTGTAGTCGCCTTGGGTCTGGCTTTTGGCATCACATACATCTACCAAGACATCAAAGACCTAACTGCTAAGATGATGGTGGTGTTGGAAACTCATGCTGGATTGTATGCCAAAAATGCAACAGCCATGGAGCAGTTGAAGCAGTCATTGGACGCACTGACTCAAGAAGCCAGGATTGCGCACAACGAAGTGAAAGACAAAAAGTGATTGTGTAGAGCAACATTTTGCAAGATAATAAATCCTCACATCAACAACACCACCAAAACCAAACAACACATGAAAACCAAGCTTCTCGCCTTAATCGCAGTCGCATCCATTGGATGCTTCTCGCCATCATGCACCATCACCCCAGAGCAACATGCCGCTGTCGAAGCTCTTGTTGACCTAGGTGTCGAAGAAGGTGCGATCAAACCCGGCACTGCAATCCTCATCAAAAAGAGCACCGTGATCATCAGCAACCTGCTCAAAAAGGAAGCAGCCAAGGAGGTGCCCATTGTTGGCTCACCTGTTGAAAACGCAGTGAAACAAGGTCTGCTTTCTACAGGTGAAACAGTCGTCTCACACGACGGCGTGAACGCAACAATCATCCCACCTGCTCCAGTCACGCAGACAGTTGTGCCTTGACCAAGACCCAGGATGTAGGATAAAAGCCCCAGAAGCCACAGAGCGTCTGGGGCTTTTTAATACCCATAAAGCACCATGAATCAAAATACAAAACCATCACCATTGGCAGCGAAGCTCTTATCAACAGCCATCAAAGAATTGGGTGTGAAAGAGAAACCACTGGGCTCCAACAGGGGGCCAAGAGTGGACCAATACCAAGCAGCCACAGACCTCCAACAAAAAGACTGGGGCGCGTGGTGCGCAGCATTTGTTTGCTGGTGCATGAGAGAAGCCATGGCAGGTGGAAAATATTCCTTCAAACGCATGACCACTGGGGCTGTCAGGTTCATGCGCGCATGGTCCCTTCGTCAGGATGCCAGCACCAATACACTCGACAACCCAGGCATGGACATCATCCCTGGTGACATTTTGATTTACAACTTCAGCCACACAGGAATAGCCAAGACAAAGCCAGCCAATAATGGGGCTTTCATTGCAGTTGAAGGTAACACCAACGACGATGGTGGTCGTGAAGGCATCGAGGTCGCTGAAAGGCCAAGGCACATCAGCAGCGTGAAAACCAGAATCCGGCTTACGGTATGAGCTTTTTCATGTTCAGGCGCAAAAAGAAAGCACCAGCAACGCCAGAAGTTTCCAAACGAACAATGCATCAGTTTGACAGTTGTGGCGATTTTGCCGTCATCACATGCCACTTCAACTGGGCAGGTTTCAACAGACCAGCTCAGAATGCTTTGAGGTTTTGTCGCATGATGAAGATGCTCGGCATTCCAGTGTATGGAGTTGAGGCTGTGCTCGGTGAGCAGCAGCCAAAGTTTGACAAAGACAAAAACTGGCTGGTGGTGAAAGCCAAAGAAAAGCACATCATGTTCCAGAAAGAGCGGATGTTGAACATGGCAGAACGACTGGTTCCTTCGCACTTCACCAAGCTGGCCTGGGTAGATGCAGATGTAATGTTCTCCAACCAAGACTGGCACAAGCTGACATCGGTTTTGCTCGATCACTTCTTGTTTGTTCAGCCATTCGAGATGTCTTCATGGACAGATGTTGACGGCAGAGAGATTTTCAGGAAGCCATCGACCCTGCGTATGCGAGGTGGTTTGCCAGCTCTATCCCACCCAGGCTTCGCCATGGCTGCACGGAGATCGTTGTGGACAGACCACGGGGGGCTGTTTGACAGACTGATAGTAGGCAATGGAGACATGGGTATTGCCAGTGCCATCCTTGGATGTGAGGTGCCCCCTACTCAGAAGTACTCAAAGGCACTCATGGATTTCTATCTCCCATGGTATAATGGGATAAAAGAGTCTGCAAAAACTGATGGGTATGCGTTCACAAGAGGTGTTCTCTACCACGAATGGCATGGGTCTATTGCTGACAGACAGTACCTGAAAAGGAATGAAGCTTTGATGAAGCTTGACCCTCAAAAGCATCTCAGCATCGACAACAATGGGCTGCTGGCATGGACAGATAAAGCCCCACAAGATTTGGTAAGCTATGTCAAAGACTACTTTATGTCTCGAAAAGAAGACGGTGGAGGAGCAGTTTCTGATGCCACACTTTTTGGCGCACAAGTAATAAAAAATAAACAACCTCAATACGGATATGGAACAGCAACCTCGTGACACACAATTCTCTTCGGGCTGGGCAGGATTCACCTCTGACTGGTTCTCACATCGAATCCCAGCCTGGAGGAAATACATCCTTCCGGTGTTCAAGGACAAGCCCTGCCACTGGCTGGAGATTGGTTCCTATGAAGGTCGTTCGGCTGTGTGGACCCTTGAGCACATCTTGACGCACCCAGAGTCATCCATCGACTGCATCGACCCATGGGACAAAGTGGAAGTACTCAACAGATTCAAGTCAAACACCAACAATGTGATGAACCAGCTTGGAAGACCTGGATCGGTGTTCAAGCACCAAGGCTACAGCCATAATATCATACCACAATTTCAAAACAACGCCTTTGATGTCATCTACGTTGATGGAGATCATCAAGCCAAGTCGGCATTGACTGATGCAATCATGGCTTGGCAGAAACTCAAGCCAGGAGGGTTCATGATCTTCGATGACTACAAATGGGACTTCCTGACAGAACACGAACGGAAGACCAAAATACCAGCCTGCAAAGGTATTGACGCATTCCTGAACTTCTGGCACAGTGAGCTGACGGTGGTTCACAAGGACTACCAAGTTATCGTCCAAAAATCCTCAAAATAAAAAGCCATGTCCTGCGGATGCCCACCCTCACCACTGAACCCTTCGTCAACACCAGTTTTGACGGCACCAGCGTATGCGCCTTTCCCACCACCAGTGTCTGGCTCAACATCATCAACCACTGGTGGGACAACCCCAGCAGTCGTGGCGTGCCCAGATTACCTGAGAGCACCAGTTGTCCGTGATGCCTTCACGGTCCCAGGTGTTGGGCTCACTGGGCAGTTCTACAGCATGTGTGCCTACTTGTGGGCATCCCCAGGTGCCGATCTTTACATCGCCCCATTGGGTAGTGTGAACATCCTTGGTGTGTCAGACAACCTGATTACCTACCGCAACACCAACATTTCAGCAGGAACAATCATCAACCCAGGCCAACTGCTGGTCATCGGTATCCCGCAGTCCGTTAGCTCTTCAACAGAAGCCACCCAGCTCGACAAACTCCGTGGTTTCCTGAACAGCCAGGACAAGTACATCGTCGGTGAGACAAACCAACTGCTACGTTGGAATCAGGTTGGTGCAGACACATTCCTGCAAAATACAAATGGCATGATCTTTTTGCCGAACGCGGCAGGTGGCACTGAGATTCCGGCAAAGGACATCAGTGGCTCGGCATTGGCTACTACACCTCTGGATACCCCAGGCACAGGGGTCATTGGTTATTACGACCTGCCAAACCTGCCAGCAGCAAACCTTCTTCCAGCCACGTTCTACGCTTTTATAAGAATCAGGCTGTCAGTGGTGGCTGCTGACTTAACAGCAGCAAATGCATTCACAGTGAAGCATAACGGAGTGGAGATCATGAGCATGACTTACTCCTTTGCCGAGCACATGACGGCATTGGTGCCATGCACAAGCACGAAGATGGCTTTGGAGTTTACCAAAGCCAACAACAAGGCCAACAACTACGCTAGGGTGTTCGTGATGGGGTATCAATTCTAATCAATGGCTTCAGGACGACCACCTCTGTTCTATTTGCAGCGTTCATGCCCTGGAGGTATGAACGCTGCAACCGTTCCGCAAGGTCTGATACGGCCAGACCAAATGTCACTCATCGTGAATGGCACAGTGAAGAACGGTTATTGCAGAACTCGTCCAGGAAGAAGCTACATCCCACTAGCATTCAGTGAGCCAAAAGCACAGTTTGTGTTTTCAAACGGAGTTCCACAAGGATCTGGGTTCTACGATTCTGACATCGGCAAAGCTTTCATTTACATTGTAGATGGTTATGTGTTTGTTCATGATCTGGCATCCAACGTGGTGACAATGCTGCCGACCCAATACTTCAGTCGCTTCACACCTCATATTTGGACGCAACAGCGAGGAAAGTATTTCATTGTGCAGGACGGTGAGACTTCAAAGGCTTTGGTATTTGATGGACTTGAAGTCAGGCTGGACGATGAAATACCAGTCGGCAAAATGATGAACGACGGGTGGGGCAGAATGCCGTTAGTGTCGGCTGACAGAAGAAAGGTGTACTTCTCAAACCATGAGATGGACCCAACAGCGACACCCATCTCTTTCACAGAGTCCACAGCCTACTATCTGAATGCACGCTTCTTTGAGCCACCAAGGTCGATGGGCAAGATCATGGGAATGGCTTTTGTGCCGTATGCAGACAGCAGCACAGGCATTGGCCCACTCATGGTGTTCTGCGAACGTGGTGTGCAGGCTTACAATGTCGCTGTGCCAAGAACACAGTGGACAGCAGTGGACATCGGGCAGACTGTTTTGAAAGGCATTGGGTCTGGATCATTCGGAGCATACGCCGACAAAGGAGCCGAGGTGGTTTTCTTTGACCAAAATGGCAGAATTAGAACCATCAGGAATGCTCAGCAAAACATGATGACTGGTTCACCAATGCCGATTGATTTTGCATTGTCGCCAATCATCGAATCTTCGGACAAGACTTTGTTGGAGTATTCCAAAGCTGTTACATTCGACAATCGTGTTTTAATCACTTCACACCCAAGGCGCAGGTACACTTCAGACAACCGCATGGTGGTTTCTCACCAGGGTTTGTGCGTCTTGGAAATGGATGTGATGTCTGACAACCCTTACACATGGGTTTTCTGGACAGGCATGGATGTATGCACGATGGCAAAAGGAAACTTCAACGGAAGGGATTCCATGATGATGATCTGTCGTGATGAGGACAACATCAATCGTGTCTATGAGATGACGACGGATCAGAAATATGACAGGGTGGTCACGTCAAAGGGAGTTATCAACGAGCCGGTAGAAATGATCGTTGGTCTGCCACGACTTGACTTCACTGACTCAATGCTGGTCAAAGCTATGGGCAAGGCCAACATGCGTGTCTCAAACATCTATGAAGACCTGACAATCACAGGCAGGTGGCAGGTGAATGAAAGGCAACCCCACGATTGGTTTGTTCACAAAACAACAGGTCACTCACAGTTTGCATTCAACAAATGTGAGCTGTCTCAGAAAAGAGATGGAGTGCTCGAAAGACTTGTGTTGCCAGCACCACCTGAAAAATACAAGAACTTCTACACCACACGCCCATTGTTTATTTTCAAAGGGTATTGCCAGCTAGAGGAAGTGTTCATGTCTGTTGACGTTTTCGATGGGTCGGACTCTTCCAATACAAAATGTGCAACGCCAGATGTAGCCGACACCGAAACAGTGTGTGAAGTTGACATCTTTAGTTATAACCCAACAGCTCAGTAAACATCATGCCACTCTCTGAAGGAACCCCACCACCACTTCCGGTCACAGCCAGGATCATCCCACAACCTTTGACCGAAGAAACATGCCCAAAGAATTTTGCCGAACTCTCAAAGTGGCTGGCAACAGCTCAGGTGAACTTTGACTTTGCGAAGTTTTTGTTTGCCTGCACATCAGGCACATTCGACTCGGCAACAGTCGAAGACAGGGCTCTGCCAAGGTTCATGTTTGATGCCAACGGAAGGTTCCTCGGCATGTTCATCTGGATTCCAGAATTCGGCGACTGGTGCATCGGTGCAGCCGTTGGCGAGCTTCGGCATGTGAATAGAAGCATGACTGACATCAACGACGACAAGGAGTCCAAAGGCTTCAGGGCTGGTTGGTATGTGTGCGACGGCACCAATGGGACACCCGACCTCACAGCCAACGATGGGTTCTTCACCGGATCAGCACCCAACTGGGACATTTACACAGTCATCTTCTTTGGTGTATGACCAGGACAGTAGCCCAACATTGGAAAGGCACGAAGGCTGCGGCAGCGATAGCTGGTCTTGAGCTTGTAGGTGCCTCCCCATTCGTTGGGCAAAGCATGGCTGAACAACGGGCAACCATTTGCAAAGGATGTGACCACAACGACAAATCAGAAGTTGGGGCTATTGCAGATGCAGAAGACAATTTGATAGCGTTGCGTCTTCAAGGCAGGAGCACCCAAGCAGACAGCAAACTAGGGCACTGCGATGTGTGCTCATGCAAGATTTCAACCATTGTCCACATGAAGCCTATCGTCCTTAAAATTGGGGTAACAGACGATGAGGTAAAACAATACCCTGAGCATTGTTGGAAACACAACTTTCTATGAACACAGACAGCACTCTTTCAGTAACCAATCCGAAGCCAACCGGACCAGAAGGTCAGGTGAAATACCGTGTGAACGACGGTATGAAGGCTCACAGCATGATCAAAAGTGGGGTGAAGCGGGTCAATGATGCTGTGTTGAAGGATCGGTTGGTGATCGACGCTTACGACAGAATGCCTCCGCTCGACCCTAAAGAAATGGAAAAGTCCGGTGAGGCATGGAGGTGCAATGTGGACTACGGTGGGACAGAGAAGACCATCAATGAAAAGGTCGATCAGATGGTCAACCTAGCCATGCTGCCTTCACCTCTTATCGACCTGAAACCAAAGCCAGGTAAACAAGTGTCCAGCGAAGTGCTCAGAAAAGTAGCCATGGCTTATTCTGAACTCACCAATGAGCAGGAGTCCTGGACAACAGGCATCCAGTCACTGTGCTTTCACATGGTTTCAACAGGTGTTGGTTACGCCCACATGGAACACCCTTTCGACTGGGAGTTCAAAGCCCATCAGCGTGCTGACATCATCTACCCACCAAAAGCTTCCACCAACATCAACGATTGGCCATGGTTGGCCGTGCGTGGCAGCATCCCGATTGAGGATTTGATAGCCAAGCTCGACCCTGAAAATGTTGAAGCCGCAACAACAGCAGGATGGGACACTGCCAAGATTCGCAGTCTCATCACCAACTTCGGCGTGTGGGATAGCGTTCCTGGTGGCAGACCTACAAATTGGGACACGGACCCTGCGGCTTGGGTGCAGGCTGTGCGCGACAATGACCTGAACTTTGCATCAGACAACGGCAGTTTCTTGGCTGTGTTCTACTTCTATGTGAAGGAATTCGATGGCAGCTATTCACAAAGCATCCTGGTGGACAAGCTTCCGAAGGATGGATCAGGAGAAACAAAGAATGGCGACTTTGTTTTCAGACGGAAATGTGATCACAAAGAACTGACAAAGTTCGTCTCCGTGGTGCAACAATCTGTTGGCAAGGATTACATCGAATCCATCAGGGGGCTCGGTCACAGGGTTCTGCCATACGAAGCTTTGCAGAACGACTTGAAAAACAGAGCCGTGGATACAACCATCATCACAGGTGGTTTGATCCTCCGTGGTGCCAAAGAGGACGGTGTGAACAACGTGTCAGACATCACCATCGGCGGTGTGGTCACAGTCATCCCAAAGGAGTTTGAGTTCCCACAAGGATCACTGGCAAACAATGCTCAAGGTTACGTCACCCTGGCAAGCATGTTCCGTGAGGAGCTGGCAGCAAACCAGCAGGCGTTCGGTGGAGTCAGTGGTTCTCAGAACATACCAACTGCCACTCAAGCTAAACTTAGCTACCAGAAAGACTCCCGTGGCAGCATGTATGAGTCAGACCGTTTCTACCGAAGCATGACTTCGCTCCACAGGAACCGTTGGAACAGGCTTGTTGAGCTGATGGAAAAAGACAGCCCACCATGCCCAGGCAAAAGCTGCGCTGAGCGCATGTTGGAAAAGCTGAAGGATGATAACATCACCTTGCAAGACATTAAGAACATTGAGTTCGTTGCGGCTTCAACACTGTTCGGAGATGGTGATCCGAACCAAGTTTTCCTGGCACTTCAAGACCTGTCGGGTTTGTTCCCTTCCATGCCAGTGACGGCTCAGCGTGAAGCATACCGGATGATGGTTGCAGCCAGAACAAGAAAACCATACTTAGCCGAACAATGGTTCCCAGCAGCAGGAGCGAAAGATCGTGACCTGTCAGCCCAGTTGTGGCGTTGCTCCACCGAGCAGGACGCTTTCGAGAACGGATCACCCATGCCTTTGCAGGACGACGACCTGGATATTATTCACGCTCAGGAGCACACCAAATGGGCTCTTGGAGTGATCACCAACTTCGAGTCTGGAGTGCTGCCACCAGCAGAAGCTCTGAAACGTCTCATCCTTTGCCACGACCACACGGTCAAGCACATGGAGCGTCTTGCAGGCAGCAAGAAGGACGCACAGTTGTATGCCGAGTTAGGCAACGCATGGAGAGACATCTTGAACCAGATGCGCCGTATGGAGCAAATGGTGAAGGATGAGCAGGCTGCTGCACAGCAGAGGCAGATGGAAGAGTTGCGCAACCCTTCCATGACTGTTGCTGACAGGGAGAAGATGCTCACAGAACAAACCAAGCGTGAGCAGATCAGCAGGACTGAAGAAGCGCGCCGTCAGCAAATACAGTTGACTGAAGCTACAAAGCGTGATCTTCTGCTTAAACGGGCAATAACGGATACTGAAATCAAAGCGATTGAAGCTTTGCCACTTTCAGAGCCAGTGCCTGTTGAAGCACCCTAACAGCAACAACCAATGGTAACTGACACAATAACCGAGCTAGAGTTTCGCAGCGACAAAGAAGCCGTCAAAGCATTGAAGGATTTTCTTGATTCACCTCATGGGAAGAAATTCTGCGCAGCACTCAGGGGAGGCAGCATCATCGAAGTGTTGACCACTTCCGAAAAAACCCAGCCTCACACCATCAGACCATTGGCTCTTGCGGAAGGTCCAAATGCCAACCTGCTGCTCGGCATGGCAGAAGGGTATCATTTGTCTTTGAAACTGATTGACTCCTTGTCTCAGTTTGAAGATAAAAAAGTCCAAAAGAAAGAATCCGCATCACATTTGGGTCGGGTAACATCAATCCTGAACAACAAACCAGAACAGTAAACAAACCAACAAAACAGCACCATGTTAAAGTCATTCCTACGACCAGCACAATTTCTTCTTGAAGGAAACCCAGAAGGTGGCTTCGGCCAGGGTGGAACATCAAGTGCTTCAGTGATCGACCTCTCTGCTGCTTCGGCACCCAAGACAGCAGCCGGTGATAACCAGCAGCAACAGCAACAGCAGAAGCCAGCAGCCGGTGACGGTCAGCAACAGCAGCAGCAGCAACAGCAGAAGCCAGCAGCCGGTGACGGTCAGCAACAGCAGCAACAGCAACAGCAACAGCAGCAACAGCAGAAGCCAATCGACAACTTCGACTGGCTCATGGAGTCGATTGGCCTGAAGGGAGTCACTGAAGGCGACAAACGACTTCAGGATTTCAAGCCAGTGAAGGAGCTTACCAAGAAAGCCTTCGATCAGGCTCTGACAGTCAAATCCCAGTTGGATGACATGCAGAGCAAGTACCAGGAGTTGGAAAAGAAAATCGCTGAAGGAGGTGGCAAAGCAGCCAACCCAGAACTGGAAGCCAAACTGAAAGAAGCTGAGACAAAACTCACCTCTTTTGAAGAACGCTATCAAAAGGAACTGGCGGATTACTCTTCTCTTAAAGCTTCCCGTGACCTTGAGAACTCCCCTGCATTCAAACAAAAATATGATGCAGGGATGGCAAACATTCTGGCTTCCGCTAAAGAACTGGCAACTGAAGCCAAGTTGCCGGAAGACAAGCTTAACGAGGTTTTCAGCAAACGCTCTGAGCTTGAACTGCATCGTGCCGTCAACGCTCTTGAAGTCGATCAAGTGGCGAAAGAACTAATTCTCTCCAAAGCCAAAGAATACATGGTTCTTGCCAAGGACCGAGAGCAAGCTTTGCAGGGGTCAGGTCCAAAGAAACCGACGGAGCTGCTTGCTGAGTTCACCAAAGAGAGTGGAGAGTTTCAGAAGCGTGCCAGCGAGACGTTTGTGAAATCTCTCCAGGGGCAACTGTTGGTGGCTGTCGATGAAGCACCATCAGCTCTTGCTACTGAGTTCCCTGTGTTTGATTCTGACATCGGCAGGCTCGCTTCTGAAGCAGTCAAAGCCGAGTTTCAAACCGGCATCCCAAACGCCAGCACGGTAGCCCAGTGGGGCATGTGGGCGCAGATTGGACCACACTATGCCAGACTTGGGCAGGAGCAGGCTGAGAAGATCAAGACTCTCACAACGCAGCTTGAAAAGCTTCAAGGCCAGCAGCCCGGTGGATCAGTCAAGAAGCCAGCAGGGGAGCAGCAACAAAATGTGCAGCGACCAGCTTTCAACTCAACACCACCAGGGCAGATTGTTTTGCCAGCCAGTGGTCAGGCCAGACCTTAATTCTGGTTGACAGCCAGTTTTCTCTCTTGTGCCAAAGGGGCATATCCGTTAGTTTCGGGTATGCCCCTTTACACTTTAGCTGACATCATACCTCAAGTCGCTCGCAAGATCGACGGCTCTGGCGTTGACCCATCATGCGCTTCTGGATTGGAGCGTGCATTGCAGGAATACAATAAGATCAACCGAATCTTTCTGTCGGACCCTGAGCTGATTGTTACTGGGTTTGTGTGCATCCGTGTGAGTTCGCAGCAGATCACATTGGACCACCGAATCAAACGGATCAGGAACGCCAAAGCTGGTGCGTATGACAACATCAAAGTGGTGGGTCAGAACTTCATGTTTGTGGACGGGGTAGCCTGGGAACAATGTGCCGGAAATTTCTGTCTCGACAGGCTGGTCAACCTTGGGTCATCCCACCCACTGGTTCAGGACATCGACAGACCACGGCTGCTGTACGCAATCTCCAATCGTGAGGAAGCTGAAGGAGCCTCACTACTCGTCACCGGGGCAGACAGCAGTGGGTATGATCTGAGAACAGATACAGGCAAAGGGATGACAGTGCCAATCACATTTGCTGATTGTTATACCTCCCCACAGTTCAACTGCGGAGATAACAAATACCACCGTGGAGAAGTCAGCAGGATCGACATGATCAGGAAGCCACGAACAAAAGGTGACGTTCAGCTTTGGGCTCTTGACGAGCATTCTGGCGATGTCCGTTGGTTGGTAACAATGGGGGCAGATATTGTGTCCCCATCATTCACACGTTACCGGGTCGATAACCCAACATGCAGAACGATTTTTGCTGAAGTCGATCTTCAGTATGTGCCTCTGTATGATTTGAATGATGTGTCACTGATTCAGTCACCAGAAGCTTACGAAGACATGGCTATGGCATTGGCGAAGAAAGATGCCAACGACTACGCTTCTTTTCAAATCTACAGGAATGCCGCATACTCAACAGTCAGAAAAAACCGTTCAGCAGAAAGTGGCAACCACAACAAAGTGAACATAAAAGTATCAACCACATCAACGCACGGAAGAAGCTACACACTAAGATGATCCAAACACTAACAATCATTGATAACTTCTTTGAAGACCCTGAGCCGATCAGGCAGTTTGCCCAATCGCTTGACTTCACGAATCCACCAGTATTCGATGGTGTGAAGTATGAAGGCTTCTGTCGCATCCAAGACGACAAAGCCTTGGCTTTCTTGGAGAAAGAGTTATCAGAAGCCTTTGGAACATCTGTGAGCATCAAAGCTGCTGCGGCTGTAGCATCAACCAAGGACATGCGGACGCAGCAGTGGATTCATGCAGATAACACCTGCGCAAAAATGGCTGCTGTAGTGTACTTGTTCAAAGGCCAGCTAGGCTTCGGCACAGCCATGTGGATGCACAAAGAGACAGGTGCCAGCACGTTGACAAAGCTAGTCGAAAACTGGGGCAGCACTGACATGGGTGATTTGTCGGTAAATATCCAGGAACAAGGCAAGACGGCAGACGCTTGGGTGATGACAGACTATTGCGAGTCATTCTACAACCGCGTCGTGGTTTACCCAACAGATCGGTTTCACTCCCGTATGCCGGAAGAAGGGTTTGGTGAGTCACCGGAAGACTGCCGTTTAACCATCAGCATTTTCTTTGATATTCTGCCATGAACTACACCGTTCGGCAAATACCACCATGGGATCATGGACAACTGGTTGAACTAGCCAGGGAGTTCCATGCAGAAACAGGCATTCAAAGTGTCTTTAGTGAGAAAGCTTTTTTGGATGTGGTGGTTGCATCTGAGCCAAGAAAAACATGCATTGGTTTGTTCCAAGGCACAAAACTGGTCGGTGCGTTGCTCGGCATGATTACAGGCCAGCTAATGACTACCGCAAAAATAGCTCAAGAGCTTATGTGGTATGTGACACCAGAGCATCGAGGCTCAAGAGCAGCTTTTGGAATGCTCAACAGGTTTCAAGATTGGGCAGAAGCCGAGGGTGCCACTGATGTCATCGTGGCTTCGTTAGGACCAGATACAAATAAAGTTGCTGAACTTTACAAACGGTTGGGTTACAAACTCATCGAGACACACTTCATCAAACATTTAAAGGATTAACCATCATGGCAGTCACAACAGCACTCGTAGCCGTAGCAGCAGGGGCAACCGTAGCAGCTTCACAGGCCCAGAAAAAGGGAGCCGCAGCCGCAGGGAAAGCCTTCAAGAATGTTGGCAGGGGCATCGAAAAAATGGACAAGATGGAGTCTTCGATGCGTCAGTTGCTGGGGGTTTCCAAAGCTGACGAGAACACCGACAAAGACTTCTACAATATTCTCCGTGATCGTAGCGTCCAGATCGTCAAAGACCAGATGGAAGGCAAGCTGTCGGAGCCAACCCGTGCGATGCTCGGAAGAAGGGCTCTGGAAACAGGGGCTCCAGGTCTTGGCCCTACTGCTGTCCAGGATACCATGACTGGTTATCTTGGCATGACCACAGAAGACTTGAGCAACCAAGGCTTCGCCAACTACCGTGCAATGTTCGGACAACTGGCTTCAGTGGCTGGTCAGCAACAAGCTCAGAACTACAACATGCAACACAATGCTGCTTCAGCAAAAGCCAACTCCATCATGGGCCAAGCGAATGCTACTGCCGGAATGTGGCAGGGCATTGCATCCATCGCTGGAGCCGCTGCTGGCATGGGTGGCGGAGGTGGTGGACAAGGGGCAGGAGGAATGTTCGGGGCAGGAACACTACCTTCTGGTGGGGCTCAACCATCTGGCGCATACTACACCGGCATGGCACAGCAAGGTCGTGATCCAAACGCAGGTGGCAGGTACCTCGGTTTCTAAGTTTTAACTTCAAACATTAACTACAATGTCTATTTTTCGTTTTCAGCCTAGCGACCTTGGAACACCTGGAGTCCAGGGTGGTGACGTAGCCAATGCCTTCGCCAACTCGTTCCTGGCTTTTCAGCAAAACAAAAGAGCCAACCAAGGCATGGAGAATGAGGGTCGTAGGCTCGACATTGCTGAAAAGCAATTTGGTATGCAGCAGGAGCAGAACGAGTATGACATCGAAGTGCTCCGTCCTTTGCGTGAATCAGAAGCACAGCTTGGACTGATGAGCAACGTGCTCGGTATCAAGCAAAAGCAGCAGCAGCTTCAGATCGGCGCAATGGAGTTGGGCAGTGCCATGAATGAGCAGAACTTCCTCAGTTCAACCATGGGGGAGATGACCAGCTATTCGTCTTCCAAGCCAGGTGTACAGCTTGGCAAAGTGACATCGTATGGGTATCAATCCGACCCTTACGGCGACTCCGCTTCTCTTGGTAAGGGGGATTTCAAATTCCCGACAGGAGCTTGGGATAACAAGTTGGAAGAAATCTCCATGGCGGTGTCTCCTGATGTTGAGCGCAGCTTCAAACAGCTTGGCATTCGTCCTGATGATATGGTCGAGCTTACTCTTGATGATGGGTCCAAAGTCACACGCAAATGGAGTGACAGGACCATGCAGGATGATCAAGCTACCAAACAGTTTGGCAAGCCACTGACAGGCAGGTTTGATTTCTATTCGCCATCAGGCCAGAGCCCTATCGACGGAAAAGCAGTGGTTGGTATGAGAAGAGCTGAAGTGCCTGCCGACAAAGCTTTGGCTGCTCCTGGTGTTCCTGCGTATGCAGAGGCTGCGGCAGGTGCAAATGTAGCCAGCTCGGTTTTCACCCCCCAACAAACACAATGGCTGTCCAAGTATGACGGTCTGGTGAACGTGGCAAAGAACTCACCAATTCAAAGCAACCGGCAGCAGGCAGCGATGATGCTTGGTCAGCTTGAAAACAACCCTGAGTTTGCCAAGACTCTTGGGGAGCGCAACCTCTTGACGAAGGCTGCGCAGAACCAAGCTGTGATCACGGCTTCCATCATGGGGTCCAGCCAGCCTATGTTGAAAGAGTTCCAGAGCATGTATCCTCAGTACAAACTGAACGTCATGCCGAATGGTCAAATCGTTCCAGTCAACAACACTACGGGAAGCTACCTTGATGCTCAGCAGCAGATTGGTTTCATGACTGCATGGGAGACGCATTCCAAGAACTTCGACCCTTACAAAACACAATCGGCAGCATCTTTGACTGATGACAAAATCCCAACAGGTGTGGTCACAAGGTATTTGGAAAATGTCGGCAAGTACACTGCTGGTAAATCCATCCCGAATGATGCCCAGGACGACGAAAGCGTGAAGCGCAGGATCGCAGCCACTGAGGCTCTAGGGTTCATGCAGGAAGCCGAGCGTCAGTTCCCATCCCTAGGTGCCGAACGAAAGGCAAAAGAAGCCGCAGCAGAAGCCGAGAGAAACAACCAGCCTAAAACAGATGCTGGTCCACCAACAGATGTCACTATTGGCATGACTGTTGAAGAGCTTCGACAGAACAAACAAAAAGGTGAAGCTGCCCAACTTGAACTGGCTCAGATGGAAGACATCACGGCTACGGCTAACCAGTTTGCTGCCGAACTGGCAAAGACGGAGGGTCTGCCAATCAAGGCTGTCAACATCGCTCAGGAAGTGTTGAAAGGTAAAACAAAACCAACTGGTAAGAAGAAAACACTTGAGGTGGATTATGGTGCCACGACCGTCCAAGTCGATGAGTTCCTTGAGCCTGCTGACTTCTACGCCAAACAGTTTGGTGCCACACCAGAGCAAGTTAAGAAGTGGGCAAAAGCCACTGTCGAAGCTTCTGCCAAAGGGTCAAAAAGTAACATGACCCCAGAAGCAGAAGCCTTCCTTAACAAGCTGAACGACAAACTGGACAGCATGTAAACACCAAGTTACGATGCCGCACCATGAAATGGTCCGACATCACCACTAGCCCAGAGTATCAAGCACTTCCTGCCGAAGCAAAGGATAGCCTGAAGCAAAAGTATTTCACCAAGGTAGTTTTACCAAAGCTTGGTGAGCTTCCGCAGGGTGTGACTGAGCGAGACGTTCTAGGAGCTTGGGTGTCGAAGCCAGACGACTCAGGCCAGGGGTTAGTGTCTTCCATGCTGGCATCAGCAGGACGAGGAGTGGCTACAACTGTCACTGCACCAGTTGAGGGTGTCGGCAGGATCATCGGCAGTGACATGCTCACCGAAGCCGGTGCCGGTATGCAGACTTCTATTGAAGGAGTTTTGCCAATCAACCCGGTGTTCCAAGACAGGTTCGTTGTCAAAGCCGCAGGAGCAGCCGGTCAGGCAGTCGGCATGATGGCGCTAGGTGGTGCCACAGGAGCAGTAGCAAAAGCAGCAGGAGCAGCCAAGGCTTCGTCGGTTGCTGGCAATGCAATGCTGTCACAGGGTTTCCTGGCAGGATCAGCAGAAGGTGGCAGAGCCGCAGACAGACTTGGGCTTGAGGGTGGAGAAGCCAAAGTCAGAACACTGGTTGGGGGCTTCACTGAAGTTGTGGCTGAAAAGCTGCCCTTCGGCATGGTTGCTGAAACAGGAGCAGTCAAAAGGATGCTCGGTGAAACTGTCGAGTCAGGTGGTTTTGATTTTGTTAAAGCTGTAGGCACAGAAGCTGTTGAAGGCGCAACTGCCCAGATCGGCAGCAATGTGGCAGACATCACGATGGCACCAGAAGGAGTGAAGACACCTGGGCTGCTTGAAGGAGTCGGTGAAGCAGCAGCTTTGGAAGCAGTTGGTGGTGCTGTGTTCGGTGGGGCAAATGTGCTTACGAGGCTCGCACAGCCACGGGAGACTTCTGAAGGTCAACCAGCATCGACCACACCCAGCTCTGCCCAGCCGCAGGTGTCGGTGACAGAACCTTCAGTGCCATTGACACCGCGAATGAAACTCCGTGGAAAGGACGGTAACATTTATCTCAGGGGCACAGACGGGTCTTGGGGAACAGCCACATTTCCATCACAGAAGCTTGACCAAACAGATGTGGTGCAGAGCGCCGTATTGACCGATCTGGTGAACAAAGCACAGAGCATCGACAAGAAACTGGCTGCGCCTGTCGAAAAGCCCAAGGAAGCCGTGGTAGCCAAGGCTGCTGTTATTGATCCAGAGGTCCAGCAGGGTGAAATGCTGCCCGACTTATCCATGAGCCTTGAAGGACAGGAGTTTGAACTGGACCCTGTAGAGTTCCCAGATGAGAAGATCACACCGGCTACAAATGAGCCTGTTGTCGAAGGCGCAGAAATGGTGCCTGTCGAAAACATTGTAACCATACCTGAAGACCTGGCTCGGGCTGAAGCCAACATGCAGGCAAACACTGAGCGGTGGCAGTTGGCTTCCAAGTCTAAGGAGCCTGCGCTTGGCATCCGTGGTGAAGATGGTAAGATCAATCTTATCGACGGGCACCACAGGTATCTGAAGGCAAAAGCAGAAGGCACCCCATTGGCTGTTAAAGTGATTGAGCCTTCACAAACTGCACCCTTGGCAAAAGATGTTAAGACGCAAAGAGTCCGTCATGAGACAGATGACATGCATTTCAAAGACCTTGTGGATTATTCAATGTCTCAAGGCATGAAAAAAGACGAAAGCATTGATTATGCCAGGGGCAAGATAAGAGAGTGGGCACAGAACACAGTTGACGCTGCCAACAATCTATTTGGTAAAAAAGTAAAACTGGGTTTTTTCCCAGCCACGATAAGCAAAGATGGAACAAAAATCACAAAGCAAGGTCTTGGTTTGTCCCACAAAAATGGCATAGAAGTGGACGAAGGTTTGTCGCCACTGATGGCTTCGTGGATAGCTGCGCATGAGTATGCCCATCAACTTTTCTTGACTGCCGAGGTACCTACAGAAGCCAAGTTTGCAAAAGGTGAAGTGCCTCCTTCTATCAAAACACCAAATAAAAACACCAAAGCAGAAAGACTGGCAAACGACTTCGCAAACTGGTTTGTTGGAAAAACATTGCCTGAGTACTCAGAGGATTTTTCTGGCAAAGTGCCGGTTGAATTGCAAAAGTTCTTTGAAAGCCAGGTGAAAGACCAGACCCAAGATGTGGCTGAACAAAAACAAGGCTTCAAAAACACAGCCATCAAAAGAGACATCGGAGCAGGGTTCATCACTGCTGACGCATTCACCTACCTAATCGACTTCGCAGACGAAGCCATCAAGTCTGGCAAGAAAGCAGCTCAATGGGCTGGCGACATGCTGAAGCAGTTCGGAGAAGGTGTGCGGCGTTATCTTCAAGCAGCATGGAAGACAGCCATCAAAGGCTTGAAAGCTACAGGTATCGTCAAGATTGGGGCTGAAGGCATTCGCATGGGCAAACCAGCAGTTCAGCAATCACCAAAACTGTCAATCGGTGGTTTCGTTGGCGGCACTCCGTTCTCCAATCGTGCTGGTAATGAAGGCGCACCTGAGACACCTACCCTTCAGAAAGCAGTTGGAATTGCTTCAAAGCGCAGACCTTTCCTGCGCAACTTTGAAGAGCTGAAGAAAGGGATGCGCCTTGTGAAGAGTTCCAGAGAAGGCAGAACCATTGATGGTGTGCCTGTGCCTGAAACTGTTTACGACGTGCAGACTTTCTCTGCCACATATAATGCTGCACACAGTATGATTGACGATCTTGTGTTCGGTCAGGTGTCTAAAGAAGGAGTCATGACATTGCTGGCTACCGGCAGAACTCCTGAAGTCCCATATGAACTGCAACCTGATGAGAGGTCCAACCTGTCTGCGCATCTCATGAAGAGCGGCAGGTTTGTAGAGCTTGGTTTAACAAAGACTGAGCTTGTCAAGATCATGCAGAACGATGCCAGTGTTGGTTCTCGGCAGCTAAACAACTGGAAGTATGTGCTCGACCCAATGACTGCTCTTCGGATCGAGGCTGATGAGAAAACCCAGGCCGAGATGGACAAGGCAGAGGTTCCACCATTTGAGGAGCTGAAAGCCCAGATCGACACTGCTGTTGCTGGAACCGTGAGTGCAGAAGCCCAGGCTGCGATTAACAAAGTAAAGCGCAAACTGGAAAACAAAGAATCCCCATCAGACGTGATGGCGAGGGTCAACGCTTTGTTTTACCCAGAACAAAAGTCGCTTGGTGATCAAGTCAGGGAAGATGGGGCCAAGGCTATTGCTGATGCATTCTTCCGTGGTAAACCGAAGGGTCCAAAGGGACCACTTAACCAAGGTAATGAGTATGTGAAGTCTGAGCTTTCTTCTCTGCTCAATGAAACCCTGGATGCACTCGGCATTGAACGAGCCGACACTGCGAAGGACAAGGACGAAGCTTACCGCAGGATCATTCAGGAGCTTGGGCTTCGTGATCTACGTTCGGCCAAGCTTGAAATCATCGACCAGCTCGTCTCTGAACGAATCCAAGAGTATGCCGACAACGGAGCCTACGAATTCGCCAATGACCTAGCCGACCAGTGGATGCAGGTGTCGGCACACATGGCTGTCACAAACGCCAGCAACACATCCCTGCGCCGGTTGGTGAACAGACAGTTGGCCGAGAATGACACCACCCTTGGCAAGCTGGCGAAAATGTCAGCCACCGAACGGTATGAACTCACCAACAAAATGCTGGCTGACACCATCGCCAGGATCAAAGCTGCCGGTAGCCCAGAAGCCGGTGGGGTTCCTGCTGGCATTGTGGACGGCTTGGAAACCGATCTTCGCAGAACGCTGAAGTCCATGCTGGATGACGCTCAAACTAAATCCGAACAAAGGGCTGCTGATAAAGCCAAACTGGCAAGTGACCCAGAAGCAGTTCGCAAAGCCAACGACGCAAAAGCGAAGCGCATCCTCGACTCCATGCTGGATGAGCTGAGCGACACGCCCACTGGTGGATCGCCACCACAGAAAAAGGTGGACGACATCACACAGATCATCTCAGAAGCACTCACTGTTGAGGAAGGGATGCTTCGGCTGCGGGAGTATCTGGTCGAAGCTGGGGTGGATGACACCACGGCTGCACAGATCGAGATGGCTGTCTATGAGTCACGGAGACGGAAAGATTACTCCGACTACCTGAAAGCCAGCGAACGCAAAGCCGAGGCTCGAAAGAAAGCCATTGAAACGTGGCTTAAAAAGATTCAGGAGAAACCACAAAACAAACCAAAGAAGGACAAGTTCAGCAAGTTCATGCGGAATCTCCTGAAAGCTGAAGAGTATGGCGTGCTCGACAACCAGTTGTTCATGGATGCATTTGCCAATGCGTTTGAGCTGAATGGTTTGACCGACTCCATGCTTCGCAAACTGACTGTCATCTGGCAGGAGCTGAACAAGCTCGACCAGAATGGCAGGAGAGTTCTTTATGGCGATGCCAGAGCGATTGCCGAAGAGCAGTTCAAGGCATTGGTGAATGCCGTCAGCCCTGGCGCACGATGGGATAATTTTATCTTCGACCAATATGTGTCTGGGATTTTGTCGAGCTTCGGGTCGATCATCAACCAGTTCTCAGGTGTGTTCAAAACTATCACTGGTCTTGACTCTGTTGCCAGGACTGCGCAGCTCGGCGCTCCACAGGTGGTGTTCAAAGATTGGTGGTCTGCGAACAGGAATCTCGTTGCCAATTTACCATTGGTAGTTCAAGGCATCAAAGGGGTGCCCATGTCTGGCAACCTACCACCTAGCCTGAAGAGTGACTTCAAGCCTACCGAACAAAGCATTCAGTATGCCCAGCCTGGGCAGAAGATGAGGATCGTCACACCCAAAGGAAGCACAATCACACTGACTGAAACTCAACGTAAGATTGCGAGAATGAAAAGCTTGTTCTCATGGAGAGCCATCCATGGGGCTGAAGCTTTGTCTGGCACCACGGATTGGCAGAACAGGTTTGTGGATGTGCTGGCAACTGCGTATGTGAAGCGTGGCATGAAACCGGCAGAAGCTTACACCCGTGCGCTGAAGGATGTCAGGGAGAACCCAGACGACCAGAAGATTGCAGAAGCCAAGGCAGATCGTGAGCAGGAATCAGGAGCCATTGCTCCAGGTAAAGCCAACAAAGACAAACGTGTGGTGCAGATCAAAGCCAGATTGATCGAAGAAAGGTTGAATGAAGACCTCATCAGCCGGATCGAGCAGCTTACTGCATTCTCCCAATTCAAAACACCACCTGTTGGAATCTTCGGATACCCTATCTACTGGCTCTTCTCGGAGATTGGCAAAGGGCAAAACCCTGGAACCAGAGCTGCCAAGTTCTTCCTGCTGTTCGGCAGGTTCCTCGGCCATACTGTTGACACCATGTTGGCTTACTCACCGATGACCATGTTCACCTTTGGTCGTCAGTCGTCAGAGTCACGGAGAAACAAAATAATCAAAGAAGTGTTTGGGGATGTCGAAGCCTACAACAAACAGCAGACAGGCAAAGGCTTTGCTGGCACAGCTTTCCTCGTAGCCAATGGGATGCTCATGGCATTGGCACAAGCACTCGCAGGAGATGACGAGGAGCCAGTGTATCAAATCTTCGGCAACGCACCCATGGCTAGCCGTGACCAGAAGGAAGCGATGAAGGCTTCCGGCAAATGGCAGGAAGGGGTCGTCAGAATCTTTGGGAAAGATTTCAACTACCTCCAGATTCCCGAGCTTGCTGGTTTGTTCTCGCTGTTGGGCAATGCTTCAGATTACATCCGGTTTGGTCCGCAGCTCTACACCAAGAACGGTGAAACCATGGAGGCTGACAAAGCAGCTTTCTTTGGTGTCATGGATGTGTTGTCGTCACCGATCAAACGCAGCACCTACCGACAGTATTTTGAGTTGGTCAATGATGTCATGACTGGCAAGGACACAGACAAAATCTGGAATGTCATGACATCCCCAGTTGGTGGTATGTTGCGTGTGCCCGTCGTGGTCGATCTCGACAAGATTTACAGGTTCATTGACGGACCAAGGGATGCCGAAGGCTTCGGCCAGAACCTCATGCGCAGGGTGCCATTCGTCCATGTTGGGGACAAAATCCTCAACTCGTATGGTGAAGAGGTTCCAGACGTTGGTTTGGTGTCGATGTTCCCAGAGCCTGGGAAGTCTGACGATCCAGATGTGGTCAAGGCTGCTTCGATCAACGTCAGCACCAGCACGGTGCGTAGCACTCCACGGATCACTGAGAAGCCAGATGGCACAGAGCCTAATGCTGAAGAGCAGGAGAAGTTCGTGAAGCTGGCAGGCAAATACTATGTGGACTCGTTGCTCAGGAATGAAGCTGCCGTTCGCAGAGCTTTCGAGACTGGTGGTCCTGAAGCTGCCAAGAAGATCGTGTCAAACATCAGCAGCAAAGCCAACTCTCGGGCCAAGGAAGAACTCGGCTTGGATTAAACAAAAGCCCCCCAGCGTGATTGGGCATTCACACTGGGGGGCCGAGCACCATGACATGAAGCGTAGCAACCAACTACACTCAGCATGGCTTTCAGTTTGTGCAAGCAGCACCAACAAGTCAACAGGATATTGTCACATTATATCTTCAATTAAACTCATATCCACGCAGAAGTCATCGAAGCTGTAGTCAAGGCCAAGACCACCTGAGCCTTTCAATGCCCTCGACGCTTCCAGGTTTTGCAGTGCCATGACCAGGGCAGACTGGTTCATCTCCTTGGTGCGCAGTGCTTCAGCCACAGCCCAGTCAACGGTGCCAGGACACATCATCCGGTGGTTGTGAACCAGGAGTGTTTGACCCCTGCGAAAAAGCCTGCCGATAGACTGGTTGTACATCTCCTGTGAGTATGTCAGCGACAACCAGATGATGTGGCAACCACCATACTGCATGTTCAGCCCATGGCTCATCGACTTTGGGTTAGCCATCAACTGGGAAATCTTACCACGATTCCACCTGTCTTCCATGGCTACTTGTTGCGCTCGGTTTTTACAATCCCACATGAACTCGGCTTTCGGGAACTCTTTGCGCAGCCTGTCATACTCATGCTGGAACTGGCACATGACCAGAACTGGCTGGCCTATGTCCTTCACAAGTTTCTTCAGTGCTTGTATTTTGTGATCGTGAACAAGCAACTGAACTCGGTCAAGTTTTTCCCCGGTGTAGATGGCACCACTGGTGAACTGCAAAAGTTTGGTGACGAGCACAGCAGCATTCAAAGCGTTGACGGTGCCGTCTCGCAACTGCAATACCATCTCTTTCTCGAAAGCTTTGTATTGCTTCATCAGTCCTGCCGGTAGGTCCACATCGACATCATCCAACAACACGTCTGGCAGATCGAGGTAGTCGCTGGTCTTCAGCGTCAGCGTGATGTCAGCGATGCGTTTGTAGATGCGTTGCTCAGCGTCAGGCTGCGGGGTCCATTTGTATTCACGCCAATCAACCGGGGTGAAGAACCTTTTCTTGAACGCTTCAAAGCTGGGGCCGAGACGTTTTCCACCATCGGTGATCAGCATCTGCCCCCAGATGTCCAACAGGTTGTTCGGTATTGGTGTGCCTGTCATCGACACATGCCTCTTCACCCTTGGGCAGAACTTGCGATAGATGGCTACACGCTTTGAATCGTTAGACTTAGCCTTGGTCGATTCATCAAAGAACACCATGTCGTAAGGTGTGGTAGATGACTTCCGGCTGGCTACCAGCTTGGCTAAATGGGGAAGTGAATCCCAGTTGATGAGATAGATGTTCGCGCTTCCACGCATGAATGCTTTCTCGCCTTCAGCCGTGCGCAAGTCGGCAACCTTCATCCATCTGGTGTGGTCATACTTTTCCACTTCGGCTGGCCAGACAAGATTCTTGACCATCAAGGGAGCCACAACCAGAGCGCCACGCGAAGTGCCGTTTTGTAGTTTGTTATTTATGAAGTCCAAGCTCCCACCTGTTTTGCCGAGCCCCATGCCTACATTCAGCATGGCATCTGGGTGCTGCCCAAGGTGACTGAAGATAAGCTTCTGTGGTTCTGAGGGAATGAACTTCATTTTATAATTGGTGGTGGCAGATCATTCACAAGGTTCCCACAAGCTTTGGCATCGAGAACAATGGCGCACCCAGCAGCAACATGCCCCAAGTGGTGGGCACCAGACTCTGGGTCGATCTCCTGCCCATCAATGATAGCATCTATGTGTCGTTTCATGGCACCAAGATAAACCATGTATGCCACCTTGGATTCGCGCCAGTTCCAAGGCTTGTATTTGACTGCGCCTAACTGCAAAGCTTTTGCCAGCTCGACGTTGAACACTGGTGGTATGAGTTGAAGTTGTGGCTTCAGTTTACCAGCTTCGCCTTTGGGGTCGTGGTTCATAATAGGTCATCTACAAAGCTTGTTCCATCCAACTCAATCAACTTGTCGATGAACATCTTGCCACCTTCGACGGAGTTGCACCACTCAGCATTGCATCCCCGGCTTTGACGTTCTTTCAAATCTTCCTCCTGCGCCACCGTTGGGCGCTCTCCAGGGCGTTTTACCTCAAGAAACCCAATGATGCCTCGCTTGGTGGTGATCATCCGGTCAGGCACCGATCTGCGGGAAGGTGATGTGAACTTCTCATATAAGCACCCTTTGCTTTTGGCGTACTTGCCAATGTCAGCTTCGACATCCTTCTCCAGTTTCTTTTTCTTGTGAGCTGCCGGGTCAAACACCGGCAACTCTTGACCATTGACGATGTGCTTTTTCATCGGCGTTTCTTTGGTTGAATTAGCTTCACCCTGCACGGTGGGCAGTGCATGTAGTCAGCCCCATTGTGGGGCACAGGGAATTTGGTTTTGCATGGGCAGGTTCTTGTCCGCTTCCCACCCATGAGCGCAATCGGCAAACCGTTAGGACCATATTCGATCATAAGTAGTTTTCAAGAAGACGCTGACGTTCAACAGTTGTTCTTTTACCAATGAGTCTGCGCAGAATACGCTCACGGCTTCTGCCGTTGGACTCTTGGGAAATCATGTAGTCGATCTCCACAACAGTAGATACCCCTTTCAAAATTCTCGACAGTTTATTTGCATCACCAGTAAGGGCTTCGGTGAGCTGCCGCATTCTAGTCTTGTTCATGGTTGGGAAAGCTCAGCCATGGTGTCGATGGTGTTGAGAATGGCAGCGAGGTGGTGAGCTTGCCACAAAGCGTCGTCCAGAGCATGGTGTGCAGTGCCAGTCTTGTCTGGCTTGGGCACATGGGAGAACACATTCTTCAGCGTCCTGTAGCAACGATTGTTTTTGTCTTGGATAAATGGTAGCTGCTTTTCAGAGTACCCAGTCATGCGGTAGGCTTTCATGAAAATGCCAATGTCGAAGGTAGCCCCGTTGCCCCACAGCATTCGGTTGTCTATGTCAAGCTCTGAAGCTTTAACCCATTCGTTGAATGCCGAAAGGACAAAGCAGACATCAAGCCCTTCGTTGTCGTAGATGGATTTGCGTGCGTCTTCGTCTTGTTTCAACCACCACATGATAGTGTCGGCATCAATGGCGAATCCTTCATCCAGGCTGCTCTTCAAATTGATTCGATGGTAGAAGGTGCTGTGAACACCCCAATCCCCGTTCGTGTACTCAACTGTTGCGCACCCAATGCTGAGTAGGACGCACCCTGCGGTGGTGCCGAGGGTTTCCAGATCGACCATGAAATGCTTTTCGCTTTTGTTAGTGGGGCTCATTGTGGTTTTATTTTGTGTAGTATTCTACTTCTGCTCCTTCGGCAGCGACTGGAAGACCATCTGCCCAGGCTGGGATATTGTCTGCCAGCAACCGGCAAAGTTCTTTTTCGTTTTGATTTGGGTTTGTTTTGTAACCCAGAAATTCATCGTGGATCAAAGTGGCTGGCAGGTATCCATGTCGATCTGCTACCACGACTCCGTTCATCATGATGTCGGCTGCGCAGCCCTGACTCTGGTTCTCCACCAGCAGCCCACCATAGACAGCCGATCTGCCCCATGTCTGCTTGCCTTCCATCTTTGAATAGTAGGTGACAACATCCTTGAGCATGTAGCCACCATCGCCGAAGCGTTCAGACTCCTTGCCGCATCTCCTTGCCGCAGCCTGGATGTCGTCACTGCTAGGATTTATGATCTGAACCTTTTTGCCTTTGTATTGGTAGGACAATGATGGTTCTACCTTGGGGAATGGGTATGCAATCTCACGACCACTTGGCAGCACGCAGAACAAGAACTTCATGCCTCCAGTGATGCGAGTGTAGTAACTGCACCTGCCTGCTTTGAACCTCTGCCCATGGTGCAGGATTGCCTTCTTCGCAGAACGCTCTGACTCATGCCATTGCTTGACGATGAGTTTGTGTTCATCACGGAACATCTTCACGACATCAAACTCAAGCTTCTCGGGCAGGTCGAAGTAGCTATACTTCTCGCAGGTCATGCGGAACTTCGCACCCCCGCCTTGGTATCCAAGAAGAAGAATGGCTTGTTTGCCAACAAACCGTTGAGGGAACTTGTTCACCTTGTCGATTGGCACGCGATATATTTTCGATGCCATGTGTTTGTATCGGCAGACACCCTGACGATAGAGTTCAAGGGCATCATCCTGGTAGGAGAGCCAAGCCACGGTGCGCGCTTCGATGGCGTTGTAGTCGGCAGACAGCATGGGCTGTGCTCCCAACTCATCTATGTCGTGAATGAAGTGGCGAATGCATGAGCTGAGAACTTCCAATGGTGGGCCGAACAGCATGTCGATCATCTCAATGTCCACCATGCCTGCGCAGATGGCTTTGTATGCAGTTGCCGTTAGGTCTGAAAGTGCGGTGTCTTCATCAGGGTATCCGAACTTGGCAAACCAATCCTTCACCAAGTCCTGACTTGGCCTTTTGAAATTCTGAGGCTGCACACCAAACCCTGTCCATCTGCCAGGACCAGCACCGAAGGCAATGAGGGTGCCACGGACTTTGTTATCATGGGGTCCAGCCATCCTGAGCATGGCACGAATCTTTTTGATGGCTGCATACCCAAGCTTTTGCTTGATGCGCAGAGCTTTGCCGATCTCGGTATCGTCATCGAAGTCTGGGTTCTCTTCAAGGAATGAGTCAAGAGTGTCGGCTTGCAGATTGCCTGCACTGAACCCTCTCTCCACCAGCCAGTTGAAAACCTTCTCACGTTGGGTGTGTTTCAAACCCGTCAGCTCATAGAACTCCTTGCCAAGCTGCTCTTCGACTGCCTGCACCACCTTCTCTGCATTCTTCAGACCTTCGATGTTGACTGGGAATCCGCGCACATTCATGCGCAAATCACACTGGAATAAATCCAGCATGTCACCACTCATCTCAAAATAATGCAAAGCCCGGTGGCATTCGACTTCCACCTTCACATCTTGTCGGCAGTATTCGATGAACCGCTCAAACTCGTTCTGGGTTTCCATCGAATCCATCGGCATGATGCGATCCTTGTGTGGATTAAGCGCACGTTTAGCCAGCAGTTTCGGGTTGGTGGTTGGCTTCAGCTTCCTGGCCTTTTGGGGCACAGAGAATTTCCTGATGAGGTTATGACCTCTGGTGTCTTTAGTTTCACCAAGACGCAGGATGCCAGCCAAGTCTTCCAAAGCCGGTGGCAGGTTGGCTGTGCGAGCCATTGCCATCGTGCAACGGAACTGGTCAGGTGTTGGCACTCTGACATTTCCTTTGGGAAAGATGTCATCCATCCACCTTGCCAAAGTGATTGCCACCTCGAAAGGCGCATTGTGTGCATAGATGATGGTGGTTGGGTCTTCGCACAGTTTGAGCAGCCGGTAAGCCTCACGCTGCTCTTCAGCTTCTACTGTCCAGCCCAGGCTTGGGTTCACCCATACAGAAGGGTTCACCTCATTGCTACCATCGTCCAGCCACAAACCTGCCAGCAAAATCTCGGTGCTTGGGTCATTGGCGTAGCGGAATGCTCCGACGCTTTCTTTCCCCTGCAAAGGAGCTTCACTGAAGGTTTCGTAATCAAGGTGGACGATGGCAGACATGAAGTGACTCAGCTCAGAAGGTCGTCAAGGTCATCGTCGTCACCCCCACCGGATGGTGCGTCGTCGTCATCGTCAATGGTGTCCATGACCTTCGTGGCATCGACATGGGCACCACCAAATGCGTCACCGTGCTTGCGGAACTGCACGATGTTGAGCCCACAGAACGTACCGGCACCTCCTTTGTCTTTGCCATCGACAGAGAAGATGCGTCCGAGCACATCGACGTAGCATCCAGCGTAAGGGATTGGGTCGTCCTTGTCGAGCGCGATGGACGGATCACGGTCCACCACCTGGGGCTGAGTGTCGCTGCCCATGCGAAGGATCATCATGCCTTCATAGCCCTGGTAGCGTTCGTTGGTCTTGCTGTTGACGAAGCAGTCAGCCTCACCTTCAAGCAGACACTGACGGTCAACGGACTTGTAGGTCATCGGGGATTTCTGGAACTTCTCCAGTTCAGAGAACTTGATGGCTGCGCGAACCTTTTTCAGGTTCTCCTTACCCTGCGGAGTGTTGGGGTCGATGATGATGTTGCATCCGTACTTCTCCTTGCCTCCCGCGACAGCAGCCTTCTTCTCGAAGAGCTGGGGGAATGACAGGCGAACATTCTTCAGGTGGATCGTTTGCTGATCGTTGCTTTGGTTGCTCATGGCAGTGTTGTATTTTTGTTTGTTTTGTTTTTCGAGCTTGTGCTCAGAAAGTTTTAGTCTTCAAGAAGGTCTTCATCATCTTCATCTTCATCTTCAATGTTGTCCATGAAGTCGATGGCAGATGTGTTGACTGCTGATCTTGGATCGGTAAGTGGAGCAAGCAAAAGTTTCCCATCACGCTTGATCACATGGTCTGCGAACAAAGCGTCCAGTTCTTTTTTCTTCCATCCTTGGGCTTTCATCATGACCTGAAGCTGGTTTACAGACTTCATCTTCGGGTCGTGGTAAATGTCATCTTCTTCGTAGCCATTGTTCAACAGTTCACGCTCAAAAGCTCTCTCATCGACAAGGCTGCGTGATCCTTTGCCACGCACCATCTTGAAGCCTGCTGGAACTCTGCCGGTTGCCTTCACCCTGCGCATCATCTCTTTGTATGCACCATCCAGGAGCTTCTTCAAAGAGTCACGGTGCGGCAGGATTTTCAGAAGCTGCTCATCAGTTATGGCAGTCATGTCTGGCACCACATCTTTGTGAGTTGTCACAAGCTGGGTGGCTGCTGCAAGTGGCTTCTTGTTCTTGGCTGGGCAGATCAATTTGGCAGCACAGAACTGGCAGGTGGTGTGCTCATCAACATGGTAAACCAGATCACGATCATTCGCTGCAACGCCTGCGTTGAGAATCTTTTTGGCAATGTTGCCTAGCTTGTCTGAATGCACTTTCAGATCACCAATGGTCATCACCCAGGTCGATTCTGTGTCGCCTTGCCGAACGCGTGGTTGGTAGATGGACAGTGAGGCTTCATCATCGTTTGAAAATGGGGCTTTCTCCGAAAGCTTTTCAACGGTGGTCCTGCCGTAGATGAGCATCTGTTTGTTATTAAAAGCATCAACAGCTTTGCCCTTGCCATACTTCAGATCGACAATCTTGAAACCTTTCTGGGTGTGACCAATGAAGTCGATGAAACCTTTGCCTGTGGGGTTGTACCACAATTTGATTTCCTGCTCCACCAAGTAACCATAATCGGTGCCTTCAAGGCAGAAGCTTCGGTAAGCCTTGGCTGTCTCGATCATCTCTGGCAAAAGCTTCACTGGGATGACGTGGTGCTTATACGCCTTCGGCATGGGCTTGCCTTGCAACAAAGCTGAAGCCACCTCATGAGCTTGGTTGCCTTCGATGTTATGCACTGTCTCGATAAAGTCAGGCAGACGTGCGTGCTCCCTGGCAATCAAGGATGGTGACATCGTGCAGACAGCCCATGTGTCTGCCTTCGATGCTGATACGGAGATTTTAGGATTACCCATATTAGTTTTATTTGATGTGTTCTACCTTTGACTCGGGAGCCTTGGTTGACCGTTTCGTGGTCTTGCGATGTTTACCTCTCAGTGTACCGAATACTCGGCCTAGCTTTACGGGGCTGTGACATTACAGCGCGAAGGATATGCGACGTTTAAGAGAACCGGAGACAAAGGCAGAACACATTAAATAAAAACCAGGGTGTCAGAACATCCGACACCCTGGTAGTTGTGGCTTACTCGCCAGCGAGCGTCTTGAACGCCTTCATGACAGCCTTGATCTTGTCGGCTGGCACCTCACTGATGCGCTTGGCACCGACTTTGCCGAGGACTTCCACGATCTTCGGCTTGTTGCCCTTGCTGGCAGCGACACCAGCCAGACGCTGAAGCTCGACGATCTCGGCAGGAGTTTCAGGCTCAGGCTCAGGTTCAGGCTTCTTGGCAGGAGTGCCGCCGAGCAGATCGTCATCGTCGTCAGTGCTGCCGCCGAGCAGATCATCATCGTCAGCAGGCGCAGGAGCAGGAGCAGCCTTGGCAGGGCGACCCGGCTTTTTCTTGTCACCGGCAGGAGGGATGACTTCCGTTTCGGTCACGGCGGAAGTTGCCGCATTGCCGCAGGTTGGAGCGAGCAGTGCGACGAGGAAGGCACCGACTGTCATGTTGAGGATTTGGTCAATCTTCATAGTATTGTTTGTTTTGGGGTGGTGTGTTTGTTTTTCCGTTGGCATTGAGCCTTGGAAATTGTTCAGCATTCTATGCGAAGGTGCAACCGAATGCAAATTTTGAATTGAATAATTTTACCAAATGTCGCCAATGCTTTGCACGGCTTGGATTCTGTTCTTCACGAAGTCGTCTATGTTGTTTTTCTTCAAGCCGGTAATCGAGGCTCGGACCCATACCGCTTGACGTTCTGTCTCTTCAGCATCCATGCGGTAGCGACCAGCTCTGGTGTATCCCATGCTTTGCAAAACAAAAGCGATGTGATTGTTATGCGGCATTTTAATTTCCGACATCCGCATGTGACTCTTCAGCGTCTGCATACCAATGACATCCCAGGAAACGAGTGGTGACGAAGCATCCTCGATCAACTCACGGATGAACGTGGTGGTGTCATCTGCTGTGTCATGAATCATCTCTTCTGCATACCTCGTCCTTGGTGCCATGCCGTCTGGGTCGAAGCTGTCACTAATGCTGTAGTTTTCAAAGTAGTGGCGAAGGGCAGAAGCTTTCTCTGACAGATCACCAAACAGTTTTCTGAAGTGACCTGCCTTCTGAAGTTCTTCGACTTCAGCTCTTGTTGTGATCTGGCTTTTCAAAATGACATACCTGCGATCATCGCCAGTGAGTGGCAGAGCATCAGCATGGTTGGTGAACAGCATGTAGTTGCTGATGTTATTGCGAGTTACTGTGCTGCGGTTTCGCTCGTTCACAGGAATCTCATCGTTGGTGATGAGTTCTTTCAAGGTGTTCATCAAGTCGTAACGGTTGTGCCCGACTGCCCTGATCTCTTCAAACCCGATCACCTGCCTGCCTATGGCCCAGTCGTTCCATCCTTTCTGAATGGTGTCGAAGTTGATGAGGCTGCTGTTCTCCTTGCCCAACAAAGTTTGTAGCAGACGATAGAAGTAGGTCTTGCCACATCCTTGTGGACCTTGGAACAGGATTGCATGTCTGATCTTCCTGCCTGGGTATTGCACACAGTAGGCAACCCAGTCCATGACGTGAGCACACCACTCTTTTTCGGGGATCAAAGTGCTCAAGTGTTTCATGACCATTCCTGCTGCCTGTTCAGCTCCTTCAGCGTTCGGCTCAGGATGGCTTTTGCGATAGGTGTTCACAAGGTAGCTGCCACGGTCAATGGTGAACAGTTTTCCAGGTTTTGCAGGGTCATACTTGTAATCGTAAACAACTTTGATCGTGTGCAGATTGAGGGCAAAGTCTCTGGGCTTCATCATTGGCTTGCTCATGGCAAGCGGATTTACTTTCTCCCCCATTTCTTCAAGCTGCTCTTCTGTAGGCACCAGTTTCTGTGCATAGGCCAGATCGAAAGCTTCAGGCTTCAGTTTTTCGTTGGTCGTGTGACGATAGAATTCATTGGTCGATGCCACATAAATCCAGCCGCGCAGCCAAGTCGGCATCTCCATTTTCTCTGCGGCTTCTTTGCTCTCACGGCTGGCCTTTTCCTTCAGCCTCTTCAGATCATCACGGAGGGAAGCGATGCCGAGCTTCAGCTTGTGCAACTTCTTGGCCTGATCCACGGCTGCATGAAGCAGGGCTTCCTCTTCAGTGTGGGACATCAACGGTGTGGCTGCGATCTTGTGCAGCACTGCGGTCATCAGATCGGTCTGTGTCCTGGCATCATTCTTGATCCAAGCCATGGTCGAAGCGAAGCACTTCTCTTTGACGATGGATGATGACCACCCGTGCTCGACGGCACGATGCAGCAGCGTCCTGATGGTGACTGGGGCTCGACCCTTTGGAGTGACGTGCGCAGCGTTCCACTTCGCCATAGTTTCTTCAGCACCACCATACTTGGTGCCGGTGGCAGACCACTCGTCAAAAATATCAAAGGCTTTGTCAGCGTCGTCCTTGCGAAACTGGTGACGCATAGCTGCTGCTATCTCAAACCACTCTGGATATGAGATGTCTGGGTCGATCTTGCTCAGTGCATCCTTGACCACCACAAGGTCGATCTCCTGCACAGGTGGACGAAGGAAGAACAAAGCATCATCCCCAAGGTCGTGCTCTTTTTCCTCTTCGTATTCTTTGGCTTTGATTATTGGTATGCCAATCTCATCTTCTTCGATCTGGTCGATGTCTTCAGACACAAACTCACGGCCAGACAGTTCACTGGCGAAGACTGGGTGTTCCGATTCAATGTCCTGATCATTGAAAATACAAGGCAGGAACATTGCCTGCACCGCTGTCTTCGACTCATGAGTGACAAATGGCAGACCAATGCGGGCTGCGATGGTGTTCACTGCGTCAGCATACCTTTCGATGCTGATCTTCCTGGCAGCTACGAAGATGCGGATGCGTGGCTTCTCAGGTGTGCTGCTAATGGTTTGATATGCAGCCCAGGAGAATGGGGAAAGCTGCTTGTGCAGGACTGAGGGGTTGGTGACGAATGGAGCAGCAGGGCATCGACCATCCTTGGCTACGTCAATATCCAACGCTATCAAATTACAATGCGTTGCGTTGACATACTCACGTTCGCACGGACTAGCGTTGAACGTGGCTGGTGTGATGTAGGGGAGCTTCAGCTTGACCCGTTCCTGGGATCGACCCTTGACCTCCTCCTGCCTGATCTTCTTCGGCATCGACTGATACGACTCCGAAGAAATGGCAAGTGAGTATGGGACATTCAGGTGCTGAGCAACCAACTCTGCGAATGATGACGCAGGGGTGGATGTGACGGAGCCATAAACTGATGCTCCCCAGAAGTATTTTGCTTGAGCCATGGGGTGTGGCTTTTAAAAGAGGTCGGAAACATTGTCACTAGAAATGTCCTTCAGCCCTGCCAATAGGTCTTCTTCCATGTCGATGCCTTCAAGCAAGTCTTCAGTGTCTTCTGGGATGACTTCGGTTGGTGATCCTGACAAAACTGGCAAAGATTCACCAATGATTGGTGCTTTAAACACATGGAGGATTTCCCCAAGGTCGTCCACTTCACACACATCTTTGCCTTGAAGATGGGCTGTAGCAATTCTGTAATCGACAGCATCCCTTGGAATGACATGGGATTCTCCATCTGGGTAAAAGATTGAAGCTTTTTTACCATCATGTGAGGTGAAAAACATGATGGTTCCTGGGTTCTTGGTTTTCTTTTTCATGGTGCTATTTGGTTTGTATTGTCGTGACAGTGAATGCAAAGCGCGTGCCCCCCAATGGTGTAGCCTTCTGCGCCACATCTTTTGCATTTGATAACTTTTATTTCAGCATACAAAATTTGAGGGAAAGGTTTGTTGACTACAGCGGAGAGGTCTTTGGCTTCATAACATATTGGTGCTGAGTTGATGTAGTCAGGTTTCAGATTGCTCGGCATGATTGGCTCGATACCATTGCGCGACTTTTTGAAGATTGTCTTGATCCGGTTCAGCAGGTCCATTGCGGGTGTCTAAAATAGGTTTGTCTTCTTTCACACAGGCTCCCCTCTCCCACCGTTCGTTCTCTGCCACGATCAAATCCATTCTGCCTTTTCGGAACTCCTTAGCCCACACAAAAGCAAAACCCAATGGCATCATCCTGGCGCAGAGCTGTGAAAAGTCTTTGTAGTCTGGGAAGTCATCCAGACCTTCAGCGCAGGTCAGCGTATGATAGTGCGCGCAACGCAGGTGATGGGGCAATGAGTCGGCAGTCGGCATGTTCAGCGGATGCTTGAAAGGTAGAAGAGTGCGACGACACCGGCTGCGAGGCACAGCCCGCCCATGATGTCTTCCAGGATGGATTTGAGTTCAGGGTTCATAGCAGGTCAGTGATGAGGTGTAAGTTATTCGTCTTCGCTGTGCGGCCCTTTGCATGGGCAGTCTGCATAGTGCTCTTCATGGACTGGGCACCATGGCTCCCCGCAGCATTCACACTCTGGCAACTCGTCTGCGAAGACAATGCGAACTCCGTCCACTGTGTAGCCATCGCCTCCGCTATCCCCTTGAAGGTTGCCGATCTGATCTTCCACCTGTCCGCTGATGGTGGCAGGTTGTACCACTTCGGGAGTTTGTTTCCCCCCCCCCTTGG
>Ga0075152_10000205_pt1 | contig 48437 bp, 38 predicted proteins | sample JI61114C2DNA_FD_70964 | JGI IMG/M metagenome (GOLD analysis project Ga0075152, IMG submission 70964) | Wastewater effluent complex algal communities from Wisconsin, to seasonally profile nutrient transformation and Carbon sequestration -... | ecosystem: Engineered > WWTP > Effluent > Algae...
TCATTCTTCATTCTTATTTCCCCGGAAAACCGGCTTCTGCTTTCACTTCATTGAGCTGTGCCAGATGCCGTTTACTGTGTGCGGCTATAAAAATATACAGCTGGTAACAGTCGATCCATCCGAAGGATAGTTCTACCACCCGGTTGCGCAGATCTTCGGTGGAGGTCCGCATATATTTGATATGTTCCTGCCGGGTAGTTTTGAAATCATTCAGGGCTTCATCCAGATTCTTGTAACCGGTATTGCCTGGCCGGAGGACTTCAGGGGCCTGGTTTTTCCGGGACCTGTCCTGAGCCATATTTACTAATTCTTCATCTTTTACTTTTATCTCTTTTCTTTTTTCCGGGTTAGCCGGGTTTTTCATGGCCCCTTCAAATATTGACCAGAGTCTTTTTTCAGAAGCGGCAATATGATATACGCATTCCGTAACCGACCATTTGTCCGGAGCCGCTTTAAAATCCTGTTGAGCGGATGAAAGCCCCTTGGTGGCTTTTGTCACTTCTTTAAGTGACTCTTTCATTATTGTAAGGGCGTATTTCCGGTCTGTTTTTGAAATGGAATTATTTACAATGGTGCCGGCAGATCCGGTAATGACCAACAAAATAAGCAGGAGGCGGCCGGTTGTTCTTCTGAGCATGGCAAGTAATTTACGTTGAATAATACGAGGCGCAACGATGCAAAGGGCAGAACGGATGTAAAAGGTACTAAAGTTTTTTAAATTACGGGCTCATCTTTCCCCGGGTTGAACAATAAACGGCTTTGCTGTAACTTTCCGGTATGAAAATAGCATCCGTCATCTCCTTTCTTGATTCCTGGGCGCCGCCGGCCCTGCAGGAATCTTACGACAATGCCGGGCTGATCACCGGCAGTCCCGGCTGGGATTGTACAGGTATTATCTGTACACTGGATGCCACCAGGGAAGTAGTAAAGGAAGCAAAAGCAAAGGGCTGTAACCTCATTGTGGCTCATCACCCGATTGTTTTTGGCGGGTTGAAAAAGCTAAACGGGAAAAACTATGTAGAGCAGACGGTTATTACTGCTATAAAGGAAGATATTGCCATTTTTGCCATCCATACCAATCTGGATAATATCCTGACAGGGGTAAATGGCCGGATTGCTGACCTGTTTGGCCTGGTCAACCGCCGCGTCCTTTCTGAAAAAACCGGGGCCCTGCGTAAGCTTTTCACTTTTGTGCCAGCCGCCCAGGCGGAACTGGTCCGGTCGGCCCTTTTTGAAGCGGGCGCCGGACATATCGGTAACTATTCCGAATGCAGTTTTAACGCGGATGGTATGGGTACATTTAAGGCCGGGGATGGCGCCAATCCATTTGTAGGTGAACTGCACCGCCGGCACACCGAAAAGGAAGTAAAAATGGAAATGGTGTTCCCCGCCTGGTTGCAGGGCGCACTGGTAATGGCGTTAAAGTCAGCTCATCCTTATGAGGAAGTGGCGTATGATATAGTGGAACTGGCAAATTCCCATCCGTCAATCGGATCCGGATTACTGGGCGAACTGCCGGAGCCGCTGTCCGGACCGGATTTTCTGAAAAGGGTAAAAACCGTTTTTGGTACAGCGGCCATCCGGCATACGGCTTTTACCGGCCGGCCTGTACATAAACTGGCGATTTGTGGAGGTGCAGGTAGTTTCTTGATTAACAAAGCATTATCTGCAGGAGCAGACGCATTTATCACGGGCGATATGAAGTACCACGAGTTTTTTGATGCGAATGGCCAGCTCCTGATCGCTGACCCCGGGCATTTTGAAACCGAGCAATTCACGATTGAGCTGCTGGAGGAAGTTTTAGCCAAAAAATTCCCTACCTTTGCCGTCCTTAAAACTGAGGTGGAAACCAACCCGGTAAAGTATTTCAGCTGACCCCGGAACCACCCCAAACGTCAAACTTTCAAATATCAAAACTGAATGGCACACGTTAAAGAATTTTCCGTTGAAGAAAAACTGACCTCCCTGGTAACGCTCCAGAAAATTGAGAGCAAAATGGATGAGATCAAGATCCTGAAAGGAGAGTTGCCGATGGAAGTGGCCGACCTCGAAGACGAGATCACCGGTCTGCATGCCCGTCAAACCCGAATTGAGGAAGAGATCAATGGCGTGACGGAATTTATCGAACAGCGTAAGGAAGCTATCAAGGAATCGGAAGCCCTGGTGAAGAAGTATGAAAAGCAAAGTGAAAATGTAAAGAATAACCGGGAGTTTGAAGCTATCAACAAAGAAGTTGAAATGCAGCAGCTGGAAGTTAAACTGGCTGAGAAGCATATTAAAGACGCCAACGAGGAAATAGGTGAAAAAGCCATTCTTCTGGAAAAAGCCAAAAAGAACATTGCGGCCAAAGAAGGTGTACTGGCTACCAAAAAAGGCGAACTGGAAAAAATAATCGCGGCCAACGAAAAAGAAGAAAAACATTTTGCGAAAATGGCGGCTGATGCCAAAGAACACGTGGAGGCCCGCTTGCTGGCCAGCTACGAAAAAATCCGACACAGCTACCGCAATGGTCTCGCCGTAGTGCCCGTAGAAAGGGATGCCTGTGGTGGTTGCTTCAATGCGATCCCCCCGCAAAAACAAAGCGAAATCCGCCAGCATAAAAAAATCATGATTTGCGAAAACTGCGGTCGTATCCTGGTGGATGATGAACTGCATAATAATGTGGAAGTGAAATAATGAGTGATGAGTGATGGAAAAAATTGTAAGATCCCGGAGATGACAAGTCTCCGGGTTTTTTTTATCCACGCCCCACTTTCCACGCTCCACTTTCCATTAACTTGCTATACAAATGCTGAAGCGTCTTTCCATATCCAATTACGCCATCATTGATGAGCTGGACATCAGTTTTTCAGGTAAACTCAATATCATTACCGGGGAAACGGGTGCGGGTAAGTCTATTATTATGGGCGCCCTTGGACTGATCCTGGGAGAACGCGCAGATTCAGCGGCCCTGGTGAAAAAGGAAAAGAAATGTGTGGTGGAGGGGGTATTCCTGGCCGAACATAAAAAGAATGTAGCGGCGTTTCTGAAAGCCAATGAACTGGACCAGGAAGAAGAACTGGTCATCCGCCGGGAGATTGGTACAAACGGAAAATCAAGAGCCTTTATCAATGATACGCCGGTTAACCTATCACAGTTACAGGCGCTCAGCAGTCTGCTGGTGGACCTGCATCAGCAATTTGATACACTGGCCCTCGGTGAATCCGATTTTCAGCGGGAAGTATTGGATGCCCTGGCGGGGCATGCCGGTCTGCTGGATGAGTACGCGCAGGTCTATCACCAATGGCAGAACGTGAAGAAGGCAACCGATGAACTGAAGCTGCAGCAGGTACAGTTTGAAAAAGAAGCAGACTATAACCGGTTTCAGTTTATGGAACTGGAAGAAGCCGGTTTCAGGGAAAATGAACTGGAAGACGCGGACGCGGCATTGAAAATTATGGAGCATGCCGAAGGCATCAAGGCCGTTGTAAACAAAGCGTATTTTGAACTCCGGGAAAGCGAACAGCCTATGGTACAGCAACTCAAGCTGCTGATCACCCAGCTGAATAATTTTTCGGCGTTTCATCCGGAACTACCGGCGGTGATCCAACGATTGCAATCCACACAAATCGAATTACAGGATATCGCCGGCGACCTGGACCGGATCAATGACCATATTCAATATGATCCGGAAAAATCGGTACAGCTGAATGACCGCTTATCACTTGGATATAAGTTGCAAAAGAAACACGCCGTAAGTTCCACCCGCGAATTACTGGATATACAGGAACAGCTGAGAATAAAATTACAGGCTGTATTGAATATTGGCGAGGCTATTGAAGTAAAGGAGAAAGAGTGCCGCTTGTTGTTTGAAAAAGCCACGGCGCTGGCCGGGGAAATATCCGGTAACCGGAAAAAACAGGTGAAGCCCTTTGAGGACAAAGTGAATAAACTCCTCGCACAGGTAGGTATGCCCAATGCAAAACTGAAAGCGGGAGTGAGTCCGGGAACACTGACCAATACCGGAGCCGATACCATCGAGTTTTTATTCGATGCCAATCAGCCTGCGGGTAAAGCGGACCTGACGCAATTTCAACCGCTCCGTAAAGTCGCCAGCGGGGGTGAACTGAGCCGGCTGATGTTATGTATAAAATCACTGGTGGCTCAATCCGTTGACCTGCCCACGATGATTTTTGATGAAATTGATACGGGGATATCGGGGGAAGCGGCCCGGCAGGTGGGTATCATTATGAAGGAACTGGCCAACCGCCGGCAGTTACTCTGTATCACTCATCAGCCACAGATTGCGGGCAAGGCGGATGCCCATTATTTTGTTTATAAGGAAATCGTGAAAGACACGGTTAAAACCAATATACGTCTGCTCTCTACTGAAGAGCGCATCACCAGCATTGCCAAAATGCTGAGTGGTGAAAAACCCACCGCCGCGGCTATGGAAAATGCCCGTGAAATGGTGATGAACTAAGGGCTCTGTTAAAAAGGCCCGTTCAATAACCAGTCCGGTTGCAGATTGAATTTTTCCCAGTCTTTTTCAAGTTGTTGTTTAAGTGCTGTTTCCCCGGAAGTTAACCCGGATGCTTCTTTCTTACTTAAATACTTCAGCAGGTTATAACAACAGGTAAATTGCCCTGAGCTGATAATACTCTCTTTCATTTTAGCCGCCTGGTGCTTTTTGTCAAACCAAAGGGTGGTGCCCATGGTTCTGGCCTTTTCTGACATGGCGATTAAAACGGCTGATGGGTGAAACGGATCCGTGCTCAGGTCCTTTTCTGAAAAATTAATAAGGCTGAGATCGTAAATGGCATTTTGTACAAACCGGTCTCTGTAATTGGGGTCGGCATAGAGGGCATCATAGTACATTCTGCGGATTTGTTTCAGATAAATGTCATTGGCCAGGATAAACACCGATTTGGCCCTGGAGCGCAGCATCTGTTTCAGCGCACCGATACGGACACCCAGAAAAACGGATTTATATTTTTTGAAAACCAGCTGCCAGGAATTTTTTTCTTTTTTGGCGGCAATTATCCCTTTCAAAAAAGTGAACAGCAGCCATACAACCGGAAGCAACATCAGGCCGGACAATGTACCCGCCACATACATCCACGGGGTCCAGGGTTTTTTTATGAACAGCAGCATCAAAGGCAGGGCAAGACTCAGCAACAACCAGGATATCCAAATGAAATTCAGTGAAAATATATTATACCACTTCTTTTTTTCCAGTGGTAATGTGTAGCCATCCATCAGGTAACTGGTGACATCGGTGGCAATAAACAGGTCAAATTTATTTTCCTTTCTCCGGGCATCGGCTTTTTTAAACGCATCTATGGCCTGATTATCCGCCACACCTCCGTCCATAATGCCAAACCGGACTTCATTGGTAAACTGTTCATCTTTCAGCAGGTCAAAGTGGTTGTAGGCATCCGGGGTCATCTCCGCCTCAGTGGCAGTAGTCTCTGTTTCTTCAGCTGTTTCATCATCCGGCAGGGTATACCGGTTGGCCTTGTAACTGATAGCCGCTCTCAGGCTGGCCGCGTTTACGCCGGCATGAGTATAATCTTCCGGGAAAATCATGGGTTCAAACCCGGAAGGGAAACAGGATGACGAGGCCAGTATATCTCCCAGTTTCAACCGGCTGCAGGTGTTTAACCCGGTTTTCTTAAAGTAAATAAAACGGTTGCCCACCAGCCCTTTCGGCTGATTATCCGGGGGGGCGGACTGAAACCGGAAAGGCAATCCATTGGTGAATTCAGTACTGTTAATACATATCTCCTGCAGAGTAGTGTCTGCGTTGTGTTTGTCGAATAGCGCCCACTCATCACCGGTAAACAGTAATTCGTCATAGGCAATACTGAAGGCGTTAATGATGTTCCTGCTTTTTTCCGGTCTCTTCTTCCATTCACTACTGTCACTGAGAATTTTCAATGCGCGGGCCAGCAGGGCTTCTCCATCAAGTTTTTCGTTCAGAAATGCATAACATTTCTGGAAGGGGATGCCGTGAAAATGAAACCGGCTGAACACCAGATTGGTGATACTGCCACCGGAAGTGGAGGAGATGAATTTTACATTTTCCAGTAACGGCCGGTCATTATACCGCAGGTGTTGCAGGTAGGATAAGGTGCCCAGGCTGAAACAGGCTGCCCTGAATCCGCCACCGGAGAAAGCCAATGCGATTGTATTCATGATAGATCTGGTTTATCCTTTTATTTCAAATTGCCAGTAAAGACTGTTCCCGGAGGGCTTGCCTTTTAATTCGTTCCAGGCTTTTACTTTTGAAAAACCGTCATCCATCCGGATGACCCTGTTCTTACTTCTTTTTTTCAGCTCCTTGTATAAATTGGCCGCCGGCATTTTCCAGCCATTTTTCTTGGTGATATGCGAATCCGTTTTGTCCACAGGAATCATCACCACCAGTTCTTCATGCGTCATGTTTTCCAGGCCTTCCACCAGTGTGGAATTATGACTGCCGTGGTGTCCGGCTTTGTAAAGAACAGTATTGCGCATCAGACTCAGCCAGTTGAAATCCTTTGGCTTTTTCTTCCATTTTATCTCACGCCAGGAGTTCCAGTTGCCCGTCTGCGCATCGGCGGCGAACAACAAAACCTTATTGCTTTGCACCAGCTCAAATGCCAGTACCAGGCTGCTGTTATTGGTAAAGCCATCCAGCCAAAGGGCCAGTTGTTCGGCCTGATTCAGCCAGTCGAGATCAATGGCCCTCCATTCCTCTTTTTTATTATAATAGCTTTCCCATACATGTTTGAAATTTCCTGATTCCCGGAAGGGTTCGTAAAACGGGAAAGGCGCTTCTTCATTGGATGCTTTTCCGGGATTGGCGATCTTTTTGAGCGCACTCAGCATCCGGTAAGCGGTGGTACTGTTTGCTGCCAGTTTAGGATCAAAACTTTCTCCCTTTCCCGGTTCTTTGTCATACAACAGATCTTCATTTTTCGGAGGACCCAGTACATATACTTTTACTGGTTCACCAAACAAACCAGGCAGCGGGAACACGTCGCCCGGACTCAGATAAGCCGGTTTCTTCTTTCCCATCTGCTGAAGTATCGCTCTTGCCTGAGCCGGTACTGCCGGCGGAAGGCTGTCTGTTCTTGCTGATTTTGTTTTTTCATCAGCAGGAATTCCATGAAATCCCATCAGATCATCCAGTTTGTTACTGGCATTACCCGAGGCGAATTCTGGGCGGTGCAGTTCCCGGTTGATGAGCCGTAGACTGGTCAGGTAATTATTATAATCATTGCCGATTTCCCGGGCTTTTTTATCATCCGGGTTATCCAGCCAGGAAAGCCAGACCTGGTCCGGTGTCATACTTTCAAAAATGGAGGCGGCATGTACAAAACCGGAAAGGTGATCATTGTGCTGATGGGTGCCGGCAACCACATTCAGACGGTTGTTGCCGATTTGTTTTTTAATATCAGCCGCGATTTCTTTCATACGTGCGGCCGACGCCTTGCTGTTGCTGAAAGAACCACAATCAATCAGTACATGTGATTTTTCCTGGCCGCTGGTGAAACGGAGCAGAAAGCAATCGCCCAGTTCGCCAACACGGTACATTTTTATATTTACAGTTACTGCGGATGCCATAACGGGTTGTGTTTTTTGTTTAATGTAAATGGAGATGCTGAAAATTGATGGATTGTGTTTTGCCGGTTTCTTCATAGCTGGATACAGGCATGGCCTGCGCCGCCACAGCCCCAAACTGATAACCAATCTGTGCCTGAAGACGCTGATCACTGTCAAACCGTTTTAAAATAATATAATCCACTTCGAGTATATCGTTTTTAATGCTGAGTACCATGGTGCAGCCGCCCCTGAAACGGGTGCCTTTGAATTCACCGCTTTTGATCCGGTGCGACTGGGAAAGTGAAATGATTACCTGTTCAATAATACTGTCTTCCCGTCCTGTACGGAAAGCCGGCCGCACACTGTGAACTTCCAGTTTGGGGTTAACGGTGAATTCCATTCGTTGCTGTCCATGTCGTATGGTAAATGATTTTAGATCCGTTACCACTCCGATCTTTTTAAGAAAATTATTCCAGTCGCGCTGTGTAAGCCCTTCGCGTCTCCAGGCTGTGGTTGCATTCACGGAAGGATTGACGAGCACACGTTGTAAACGGGCCTGTACTTTTTTCTGTTCTGCAGCAATACTGGCCCGGTTGGTCAGCCGGCCGATTTTCCGCACATCTTCCTTGATATGTTCAGCCATGACCTTGAGCGCTTTTTTCTCCGCGGCATTGAGATCGGGGGAAGACCAGCGGAGACTGTAGACAGAAAGGGTGTTTACTTTTTCCGGGAATATACCCCAGGCTCTGAATGCTTCAATCAGGGCAACCCGGTAGCCGTTATTATCTTCCGGACAAATATCCGTATCGGCGGTGATCAGGGCCCGCAGATAGGTTCCGAATGTGATATCAAACGGCGGACTGTAATCCAATGCACGGATACATATCCATAACAGGTGTGAGGCAATATCGGACGCCTCCGCGGCGAGCCGTTTCACGAGATCCGGATGAATGGATCCCTGCGGCAATATGCCGGATCCCTGCGTGGCAATACGGAGGAGATCCTGAGTGCGGAAATTATACAGTCGCATAAAAGCATCAAAGATGGTGGCAACCAGTATAGCACCCCGGTCATGTGCTTCAAACGAGTGCTGGTACCGGGCGGGATTCGGTTCGATTTTTTTCCACTTGCCCGTTTTTTTATCAATACTCCCAATGGCACTCCGTAATGCCCCTCTTCCTGTTTCAAGTGCCTGGCCAAACTGCGTAGCCAGTTCACCCATCACATTGTATTCATCCAGCCGGCCACGGGTTTGTTCAATCTGGTGTTCGAGCAGTCTGGTATTTGAAAACCGTTGCAGCAACGCTACTATATCGGCAAAAGCTTCATGAAAAGCCGGTACATCCGGATTGGTGTTTTCCAGGTAGCGGGGGAAGATGCTATCCAGAATGGCATGTGTGGTTTCATGGGCAATGATATCCGGAGAAAGGCAGGTAAAGACGGCCCCACCGGGAAAATTTTCACCCTGTATGCGGTTGGCGGCCTGGAAATAGCCAAACAACAAAGCCACTTTATCCGGCGCGTAAAACGCATTCGCATCCATTAATGCATGCGGGTACACCCTGAGTTTTTGGACATATTCCACGGTCTCGTCCGGCTTCCCGTCTTTCCATTGCAGATTGGACCGCCAGATGATTTTCCGGCCCAATGCTTTCTCGAAATTATCAATGGTCTGCATAATCACCGAATACACAAACTGCTGGTGAAACTTGGCATTGCCTTCACTGGGGGGCAGGCCGTTTTCGGCCAGAATTTCTTTGGCGTCAAGGTCTACCGGTTCATAAAAACAATCATTGGCCGGATCAAAGTCAATTACTTCAACATACTCGCCGATAGGCCCGGGAAACAGTTCCTCCCATTTGATTTTATATACGGATTCATTCACCCCCATCGTATCCAGCCGGGTGGAAAAACCCGGATCAATAGTATAGCCGCGGAGGTAACGGTATTTTGGACTTGCCATAGTAGTTAATTGTTTTACGTTAACAGGTTTATTTTTTTGCCAGCCCGTTGAAATTGAGTTTTGCACTGATAAAGCCAAATACATTGCCATTGGCCGGATCATATTTAAACTGAAGCGGAATCCAGATATCATTAATAACCCTGATCCGCAACGTCCCGTTGAAATTAACAAAGTCCCTTTTTTCACCGGGATATAACTGGTGGAAATTGTGCCGGTACTCCCCGCTGAATTTCAGTTCAAAGAATGATTGCTCATTCGATTTATCCCGGATCACCAGGTTCACACCCGGGTCAAAGCTGAAGACCGCCCGTTTCAGATCGCGACCGGACCGGAGTGTGTCGTCCAGAAAATTCAATGAAGCCGGAATGGAAAGCTCCCAGTTGGCGCCAGGCTTTGAACGCCCCATTCCCTTTAATAGTTCAGTTTGTAACACGATGTTTGAAAACAGAAACTGATCTTTATAGGTGGTGTCGCTGATACTGACAGTCCAGAGGAGTTTTTTCTGTAATTCATTTTTCAGCGTGCTGAAATATTCCTGTGATTTTTTCCGGATGTTAATGTCCGGTTTTGTTTTCAGGAGGGATGTCAACTTCTTCAACTTTGCGGCTTCAGCCACTTCTATGACCATCTTTTGGAATACCGGATCAAGTTTATTAAAAAGGACCGTAGTGTCTGTAAAAAAATCATTGATCAGATCCTGGTATTTTTTCCTGTCAGCAGAACCCCGGGGATAACGGTTTTCAACGGTATCCGTCAGCGGGTTTTGTAAGCCGGTCAGATCTGTATTAAGCTGATCCGTGCCGAGTTCTTCAAACAATGTTTGCGAAGTGGTGGCATCCCGTTTATTAATAATGGCGAACTTAATACCGCTTGAAAATCCGTTAAACCGGTAGGCAGTGTCCAATTTGAGTCCGAACCCGAAATTGAATTTCCGGAGTACTTTGTACTTAACATAGTTTGTGTCAATGGCCGCGTCCGGATTGGCCCGGACAATAAGTGCATAGGGGTTGGAGGAAAAATTAAGTTCTTTTGACGGGCCGGTCAACTTATTGAATGACAATTGAAAAAAACTGGTCAGTAAATCTTTAAGATTGCCACTGGCCAGCGAATCTGCAGTCAGTATCTTGTTGACGTCATTGCTTTTCTTTTGAGCAGCTATTTGCAATGAACATAACAGCAAGAGTATGAGCATGTATTTTCTACTCTTCATATAGGGTGGAGTTAGTTGATGTTAAAATTGAAAATGAATGTACCGGGATCAAATTTTTTGGTTTGTGGCCGGGCCGGTATGTCAACGGAAATTTCAGCTGTCCCCAGGCTCTTTCCCTGTATCCGGATGGAATCACCGCTGAGCACCCCGTCAAATGTAAGTGTGCCGCTCTGGGTCAGCTTTTTGGTTACATTATTATGCCGGGCACTCAGTTCACTGAGTCCGGGATTGACATCTTTGAATGTGGCACTGATAGTGGCAGTAACAGTGGCTGCCGCAGCTAATGTCTTATTGTTTCTCTTTTTGACGGCGGGAAGATCCGTTTTCCGGAGCGCTCCACTGACTGTTTTATGAATGGCCGCCATCAGTTTTTTGTATTCACTGTCTGTCAGCGTCAGGTTACCGAGGTTAACGGTTAGTTTTTTTCTTGCCATTGTTATTTATTTTACATTATTTGGTTTAATACCACTTCGTCTTACATTCACCAGCTTTCCCATCATGTCGAACCAGAATGGTGCGCCCATGGAGAAACATCCGGCGGCGATCAGCCAACCCAACAGGGCCAAGGCAAAATTCCAGCTGCCGTTTTTTGTGGGTCCCTGGTTTTCCCAATAACCGGATTGCACGGGATTTTTTGACCATCCCAGTGGCAAACCGGTGGAATCAAGTTGCGTCAACAAATAGCTGATTTTTTTTCGTTGCACACTGTCATAATTATTGGCGAGTGAATCCAGTTCCCTGTCCATTGCCGTTTGCAGATTTTTTTTGGCAGTGTCACCGGTAGCGGAATTCATTTTCTCTGCATAATACTGTTTCCTGGTTTCCACTTTTTTCTCAAATACGGTACTGTAATACGGAAGTACAGAATCCGCATTGTTAACCATATTTTCCGCCATGGCCACCATACGCCCCCGGATTCCGGCATCTTTGTAAATGGTCTTACTCAGGCTGATCACATTTACATTGAAAACGAGCGCCAGCACCAGAGCGATGATCCGGACGGACGCTACCGTATGCGCTTCGTACCAGCCGGTGACCCGTTGCATGTATCGGTTATACCAGGCTTCAATTTTGGTCTGTAATTCCTGTATAGTGCTGCTGGTCTCCAGCAGGGTCTTTAGTACATCGCCGAATTTTCCGCCATTGTCGGTATAAGCCTGTAGTCCGTTTTTTATATCATTATACAGGTTGCCGGTTCTGGGATTTTTCGAACCCGCCACAATATCCATAATGGCCAGCGCAAAATTCGCTGCGGGTATATAGGAAGGTTTACGGTTTGGTTTTCGCTGAAGAAGTACAATTTGTGCATGTCGGTAAAAATGTTTGGTATTTACAGCCTCCTCTTTTTTTTCTGCATCATTGGCTTTTGCCGGTTCCTCTGTTTTTGAAAGATCTTTGGGTAAAGCTTTTAATAACGAAGCCCGGAGTGGTACTTGTTCGTTGTCATCCAGCAAATGTTCCAGCGACCGCCAAAGCATTTTACTTCTGAACTTCAGGTTTACCGCAATCAATTCCTGTATTATATAGGTGATAATACTGAAAACAAAAAACAGCAGCACCAGCGAAATGCCGGTTTCCAGAAATGCATTCATTGTACTGGAGGTTTAAGGTTTAAGGTTGATGGTTGAAGGGTTGTTGTATAAAGAATGAATAACAAGGTTACACGAATTCAGGAAAAGCCAGAAGGGTGTTTTCACGGTTATTTATAACCGCTATTTATACTGCTCATTCAGATAATCTACTCCGTTCTGGTAGAAAATATTGTCCAGCAATTTCTTAGGGGTGATAAAAGAAGATACCCGGATACCCGTTACTTCTGTAAAATCTTTCTCCCAGTCTTTGAAGTTTTCCAGCAACAGGGATTTGAATTTCTCGAGCTGGAGCACTGTCTGGCAACAATCCACCGGATTGATCATGCCGTCGAAATCGGAACCGATACAGATCCGGCGGGCCATTTCGCCCATATTATAATTGAAGGCATCGCAGATTTTAAATAAATGAAAAACCTGGTTCAGAAAATGACGGGCATGAAACCGCGGCCAGTCCTGCTTATCGGCATTGGTAATATCGGCCGTGAGGATAATATCTGAATCACCTGGGGTACCGCCGAGTACATGGGTAAAGAAACCCTGCTCTCCCGCACTGATATATTCTTCTTCGTAAATGTCTCCCATATTGTCAATGGACATCATCCATTCTTCGGGTACGCCAAGAATTCGCTGATCAAGGGATAACCCGATCATGCCACCCGCGGCCACGATTTCGAATACATCTTCATCATACAGGTTAATACTGCTGGGATTAAAGGAGGTGCCAGGCAGATATCCGGCCGGCTTATAATGCCGGACACGCAATGCCTGACCTTCCTGTCCGGTTTCAATAAAATATTTGCCCCGTTCATCTCTGCGTATACCGGTCAGGCCGGCATGTGTACATACAATGGGCCAGCCGGTTTCGCCGATACGGAAATCATACAGTTGTTTACGTGCATACAGGCTCATGTGTTTTACATCCAGCAAAATGTTTTTTTCCTTCATCTTCTGCAGCAGACGGAAGCCATGCTGGGTGATCCCGTTGCCTTTCGGGAAAAAGGCATTGGGTTTGAATATCTGAATGCCAAAAGCGTGATTGCAGAAATCGTTTTGCTGGAGATGGGCTATATTGATGGAGAAGACCCGGTGTTCATTGGTGAAACTTTCAAAATTATTCCAATACGTGGTGAAGATTTCCGCTTCCGTTTTCTGCTGGCGCGGACCCAAAAATGCATGGGCCCCTTCAATGGTCAGTACGGCATAGACCGTCTCTGTATCAGTGGGTTTATACTGGCTGATAGTGGTCAGAATTTTCAGCTTCTTTCCGGATTGCGAGAGGTGCTTTCTGAGATTGCTGATTTCTTCATTGAGTAAACGGAAATAAATATCACCGGAGCCCATATCTGTGATCCGTGCGAGATTGATATAGTGCGTTTGTTCTTCCCCTGCGATCTGCTGGATCAGGCCATCATTCATCATGGCTGATTCCGGCGGGTGTAATGCAATGGCCACCAGGTTGACTTTACCTCTGATTAGTTGTGTCAGTGATGACTGGGAATCCACCACTTCGTTAATACCGCTGCATTTGAGCAAGGCCGTGATGATATTCGGGTGCCTGAATTTTATCTTAATATTTTCCCAGGGAGAGGGGAAATCAGGGGGCGGCGACATCTGCGCCTTCAGCGAAGGATGCAGGTGAAAATCAAAAAAAGGCATAGGCGTGGTTTTTGGTATGTCGGGATTCAGCCGGCTAATACAAGTTGGGACAATTTTCGCTTTTAACAAATACCATTTTCGGGGTATGCGCCGGCTGAAAACAAAAAACCCTGTTCCGAAGCCCCGGAGGGTTTCAAAACAGGGTCTGGCCCGGCTGTTGTCCAGAACAGCCGGATTCCTGGTTTTCACTATTTAACCGTCTCGACAGCCGGGTCAGCGGGTTATGCGCAAAGTTCTACTTTGAACGCCAGGCTGAAATAGCTGAAGAAATCTCCTTTGTCGTTGGTACTGTGTCCGTTCCAGGCATGTCCGAATGTAAACGGATGCCTGTTTCCGGCAGCGGCTTCACCAATTCCAATGATTCCATCATTGGTTTGAAGGCGGAATCCATAGGTTTTGTCTTTTTTCAGTTCCACATGATCCAGTTCAAAACGGATCCAGTGGGTATCGTCATTCCTGTCTACAGGACGGGACGTATTGGCAATGGCATCACCCCATGTACGTGTCTGATTATCAAACTCATGCAGGGTTAATGCTACCTGTCCTGGCTGGGTAACTGCAGAAGCAAAAACCTGAATATTGTTCACTAATCCCTCGGAAGGGCAAATAAAAGTCTGACCGGCGAGGTGGTCCTGTGTCTGAGGACGAAGATGCCCGATCCAGAGTGTGGTATTATTCTGGGCCTGACTGATTACCGGGCGTGCGTGGCTGCTGTGTTGTTTAGTTTCCATAATCTATGTGATTTTAAAGTATAAATAAAAGGTACGGTTGCAGCGGATTGGTTGGGTATAGTAAGAGCTTCAACTATCTAACTCTGGCTATTATTTGTTTATTGTGTAAATGACTAAAATCAGCTACAAAATTAACATAGTGCCCTACTTAGTAGTTAGGGGGTTTTACCATTATTTAATAGTAAATTGTAGGAGCGATGGCGGGTAAAATGTGAATGTGGATAACCCCTGGAATCCGGTGAAAAACTGGTGCAGAAAGAAATATTTTGTCCTGAGACGATTTGCACTTTATTTCGCCGTCTGACTGACGGAACTTTCCCTGTTCGAAAAGCATCCCTTTCCGAAAACAAGATTGGAACCTGCCGGTAGTCGCCAGCCTGCCTGCTGTATGGTTGTGCTGGCTGATGGTTTAACTTTTTATTGCCTTAACTGAACATGGAACTGACAAATACCAATAAAGACCGGAAAAATAAGCGTAAGACAAACATTGATCTCGGGACAATGGTGTATGGCAAAGTACCTCCGCAGGCGAAAGACCTGGAGGAGGCTGTACTGGGTGCCATCATGCTGGAGAAAGGAGCCTTTGATGCCATTATCGAAATCCTGAAACCCGAATGTTTTTACGTAGATGCACACCAGCGGATTTTCAGTGCCATGCAGGGACTGGCCAATAAGAGTCAGCCGATCGATATTTTAACCATTGCGGAGGAACTCCGTTTCCGGGAGCAGCTCGATATGGTTGGCGGGGCGTATTATGTTACCAAACTGACAAATGCGGTGGTATCAGCCGCCAATATTGAAGCCCATGCCCGTATTATCCTGCAAAAATATATTCAGCGTGAACTGATCCGCATCAGTGGTGAAATCATCAGTGATGCATTTGAAGATTCCACGGATGTATTTGATCTGCTGGATGATGCGGAGAGCAAACTGTTCGAAATCACGAATAATAACCTGCGTAAGAATTTTGAGTCCATCGACTCCGTACTGGTGAATACCATTAAACGGATTGAGGACATGCGGCATAAAAATGAAGATGTTACCGGTGTACCCAGCGGATTTCCTTCGCTGGACCGGGTAACGTATGGCTGGCAGAGTACGGATCTGATTATTCTGGCTGCCCGGCCGGCCGTTGGTAAAACCGCTTTTGCCCTGAACCTGGCCCGCAATGCCGTGATGCATGCATCCAAGCCCACCGGGGTGGCGGTCTTCTCCCTGGAGATGAGTGCCGGTCAGTTGGTACAACGTATCCTCTCCGCCGAGAGTGAAATCTGGCTGGAGAAAATCAGCCGGGGTAAAATGGAAGAACATGAAATGAAACAACTCTATGCCAAAGGGGTCCAGCGATTGGCCCAGGCACCGTTGTTTATTGATGATACACCGGCATTGAACATTTTTGAACTGAGGGCCAAGTGCCGCCGGTTAAAAACCCGGAATAATATTGGACTGGTGATCATCGACTATCTGCAGCTGATGAGCGGTACCGGGGAAGGCAAACAAACCAACCGTGAACAGGAAATCAGTAATATCTCCCGTAACCTGAAAGGACTGGCGAAAGAATTAAGTATACCGATCATTGCCCTGTCGCAGTTAAGCCGGGCCGTGGAAACCCGGGGTGCTGGTAAAGACGGTAATAAAATGCCGCAGCTGAGTGACCTTCGTGAATCGGGAGCCATTGAGCAGGATGCGGACATGGTAATGTTCCTGTACCGGCCCGAATATTACGATATCACCACCAATGAACTGGGAGAGAATAACCGGGGAGAAACGCACGTGCGTATCGCCAAACACCGTAACGGTTCTCTGGAAACCATCAAGCTCAGGGCTTTACTGCATATTCAGAAATTTGTGGAAGATGATGCAGGAGGTTTTGGCGGTACCGGTCTCACCGGCAACTGGAAACCCGTCAGTGATGTGGATGGTGACGGTGGCGCCAAAGTATTTGTACAAACCGGCAGCCGGATGAATGATCTTCCGGATGATGATGATACGCCATTTTAAAGTAAAAAATCAAAAGTAAAAAGTCAAAAAGCTGAAAGCAGGTAACCTCAGACTTAATCGGATGAAGCTAAAGAACAAGTATATCGTTGCCGTGGCTTTAGCAGGGATCGTACTCATTATATTCGGGTCCCTCCGGCGGATTATGCATCATCCGGATGCGGAATGGTTGCTGAATGCCGGGTTTTACATCATGATTACTTCTATGCTGGCTTTAACAGTGAAGTTGTTGCTGAATAAAGAAAAAAATCATTTCCTGAATAAATAGCAAGCGCTGGCTATGGCACTTCCCTTTTTTTATTGCAGCGGGTATGACCCGGCACAAAAAAACCTGATCCTGGACGAGGAAACCAGCCGTCATGTGGTGCAGGTATTGCGGATGAAGGAAGGAGAGGAGCTGCATCTGACGGATGGTAAGGGACATTTGGGTTTGTGCAGTATTACGGATGCCAATAAAAAACATTGCTCAGTAGCCATAACAAAAACAACATTCAAACCTTCTGCTGCACGCAAAGTAACCATTGCGATTTCATTAGTAAAAAATAACAACCGCTTTGAATGGTTTCTGGAGAAAGCCACCGAGGTCGGGGTTGCGGAGATAATTCCACTTCTTTGTGAACGTACCGAGAAGGAACGTTTCCGGCATGACCGGATGAATGCGATCTGTATCAGCGCGATGCTGCAAAGTCAGCAGGTATGGTTGCCGGTATTACAGGAGCCACAAACATTTGCCGAAGTTATTACTGCAACCGGATCCTCCGTAAAGTATATTGCACATTGCCTGGAAGGCCGTAAATCCGCATTGCCGGCCAACGCATCCGATGTTTCCTCAATTATGCTCATTGGTCCGGAAGGAGATTTTACACCGGCGGAAATTGACACGGCAATCGCAAAAGGGTTCATGCCGGTAACCTTGGGTGAAACAAGACTCCGCACCGAAACCGCCGGTATAGTGACTGCGGTATGGCTGGTACAGGCACCGTCCCGCATATCAGAATAACCCCTTTTCCCGCGCCGTTTTTAATAATTGCTGGGTACTGCTGGCATTCAGTTTCTGCATCAGGTTTTTGCGGTGAGTTTCCACAGTGTATGGGCTCAGGAATAATTTCTCCGCTATTGCGGGCCCTTTCAATCCTTCATTCAACAGGTCAAGGATTTCTTTTTCTCTCCTTGTCAGTGCAGGTTTGTCTTCCAGCACACTGTTAACGGAGGCATACTGTTCCAGTACTTTTTCATTCGCTGATTTACTCAGAAATATTTTTCCGTTTAATACACGGTCGATGGCCTCGAGAAGTTCATCCCGTTCCATGTTTTTCAACAGGTAGCCATTGGCTCCGCGATGCAGCATCTGAGTAATGATAGAGGCGTCATTAGCCGACGTGAGCCCCAGAATTTTACTTTGTTTATTTTTTTGCCTTATTTGTTCACAGAGCCGTAAGCCATCAGTATCGGGCAAACTGATATCAAGCAGAATGATGTCCGGCTCGTTTGTTTCCAGGAATTCCATGGCTTCCTTTCCGTTCCGGGCGGTACCGCAGATATGGATATAATTCACATCTTTCAGCATCATGTAAATACCACCTGCAACGAGGGGGTGGTCGTCAATTATATAGAGTGTTATCATGAGCTTTGCGTTAAACAGATTCTTCATCAATTAAAAACTCCATAATCACTGTAGTGCCGATATCCTTTTGTGAATCGATTGTTATATTTCCGTTCAGATAGTTTACACGGCTTTTAATCGTATCCAGCCCCGCGTGTGGATGGCCGTCTGATTCTTCTAATCTGAATCCACGCCCATTGTCTTCCACAGTTACCATCAGCCGGTTGCCGTCGCGGTTAAATTGTATGAGGGCGGAACTGGCCTGCGCGTGCTTCATGATATTGTTCAGCAGTTCCTGTACAATCCGGTAAAGCATGATTTCCGTAGAGGCATTCATTCGTTTTTCCAGGCCGTAGGTTTGTAATCTCACTTGCAACAGTTTCCCGGCGCTGATATTACTGCACATGTCCTGTATCGCATGCGTCAGTCCGAGTTTCATCAGTACTTCCGGCATCATATTATGGGCAATCCGGCGGATCTCATCAGCGGCATTGTCGATCAGTTCAATGCTTTTGGTGAAAGTCGGATGTTGTTTGAGTTCTTCTTTTTCATGTTGAAGCGTACTGAAATACATTTTTACCGTACTGAACATTCCGCTCAGTCCGTCATGCAGGTCTTTGGCAATACGTGTACGTTCCGTCTCCTGACCATTGACCATGGATTGCAGGGAAACAACCTGTTGCTGGCGTTCAAGAAAAAGAATCTGGTCTTGTTGCAGTTTCCTGTCTTTTTCCGCGAGCAGACTTTTTTGCCGGCCGGACCGGTATAAAAGTCCCAGGATCAGCAACAGGGCGGCAGTCAGGATTCCGCCAATCATGATCAGCCGGTTTTTTTTGGTAACAGCCAGCTCTTTTTCAGTATTGGATAAGCGAAGCGTGGTAATTTCTTTTTCCGCTTTTTCGTGATTATATTTTGCTTCAAGGAAATTCAGCTCTTCTGTTTTTTCATCATTGTATATTTCCATCTGAAGATCCCGTGATTCTTTGAGATAGGGAGTTGCTTTTGCATATTCTCCTGTAGCCATGTATGCATCGGCCAGGTTATAGGCGATTTTAAACCGCATGTTTTTTAGTGACTGACTTTTAGCTGAGTCATACGCCTCCTTTAAATACCGGATCGCTTCCGGGTATTGCCTGAGTTTTAAATTTGTGAAGCCAATATAGTTCAGGGCCTCGGTGTGTTCCCGGTAATTCCCGTTCGATTTTGCCATTTGCAATGCGCTCAGATACGCCTTCATTGCGATGGCCGGATTATTCTCTACATCCAGGGCGTGATTTCCTTTCATTTTGGAAAGCATAAGTGAAAAGTCGTTTTTCTGGCGCTCTGTCAGTTCAAAATTATCCAGGCCATTCTGAATACTGTCCAGCAGACCGGTAGCCTGAGGTATACTGTCATAACTTATATATGACTGATATGATTCATAGAAATACTCCATTTTCATACGACCATTCAATTTGGTGAAAAAGGCGGCCGTTTTTTTCAGGTAATCGAGACCTTTGGCGGGCATTTTCAACTGTCGGTAATCGCTGGCAATATTCAGATAGATGATCGCAAGTCCATTGTGGTTTTCAGGCATGAGGATTTCTGCAATTTCCTGCGCCTTTAAACGATAACTGAGTGCATTGTTGAAGTCGCCGTTTGAGTTAAATATATTGCCAAGATTATTATACGCCATCATTCTGGACCGTTCCCGCAAACTGTCACGGGCCACTGTCTGACTGTACCGGATCAGCTCATTGTATGCCTCCATACTTTTACTCCATTCGCTTTTTCCCCGGTGATAATTACCAATGGCCAGCAGGCTATGAAGCATCCCGGTATGATAAGTGGATTTCAATGAGATGTTACGCGCCTGTTCCAGTTTCTCCAATACAGGCACATCCGGATTGTTTTTTTTCAGCAACTGATTTGCCAGGGCTAATAAGGCGTCCACCCTGACTGTATCTTCCTTTGAATTCCTGATGACCTGTTGCAGGCTGTCTTCAGTTGTTTTCTGAGCGCCGGCATTTGGTAAACCGGTGAGCAAAGCCGCCACAGGCAGGAAGAAAAAAAGGAAGAATAGTTTTGTTTTATCCATGGAGAGCAGTTGTTTAGAACGGAAAAATAGTGATTCAGCAACAATTATCGCTACCTGAATTCAGGTAGTTTGGTTGTTTGCAATTCAGCCTATTCAGGTATAGGGATGCACCGCCTTCTCTTGCATCTTTGGCTCATTAAAAAATGATGCCATGCGTTACACCGTTTTAGTTTTTCTGATACTGTTTACCTGCCAGGTAATGGCCCAGGAAAAAGAATCAGCTTCCGGGAGGCTGAATCCCAGTGAATTTTCAATCCCCGCTTCCCCCGTTTTTGATCTGATGGGCGTTACTCCTTCACAGATCAACCGGACATCCGACATCAAAAATTTTAAAGTGGACTGGTCGTTTAAGGCCTGGCGTCTGAACCCCAACCTCGCCATTCAGTCACAACCGTTCTGGGAATTGTTTTATAACCGGAAAGATCTCTCAAAGTACCAATCAGCCAGCGGTTTTATGCGGAAACTGGCATCCCTGGATATTTCACTGGGTACGGTGCAAAATGAAGAAAGTGATCGCCGGATCGGAATGGCGGCCAAGCTTAATCTGGTTAAGCAGAAAGATCCCTTACTGGCAAAATCATTGTATGAGGATATCGGCATCCGCTATGCGGAAGAAAGAAAAACACTGGAAGCCCGGTTGAAGGAGCTGCAACTGAAACTGGATACAACCCAGCAAATCATGGATAAACCCGGTATCCGGTCTGAAATTAAAAGTACGGAAGACCAGTTACTGAGCCTCAATTCCCGCCGTAATACAGAGATCAATGACCGGGCAAAAATTTTTATTGCCGAACACTGGAATGCCGCTTCACTGGATCTGGCGGTCGGCCGTGTATACACTTATCAGAGTGACAGTGCAGGTTCGTTGAGCAAACTCAGACTGAACCGGAATACCGGATTCGGTATCTGGCTCAATGGAGGTGTACCGCTGGGAAAACGCTGGATGCTCTCGGGGCTGGTCCGTACTACATTTTATGAGGAAGAACTGAATTTTCTGCTGCGGAATACGGTAACGCTGGAAGAGAAGGAGGCAAGGGCTGTAGCGGAAAATAAACTCTATTCTGCCGGACTGAATCTCCGCTATGGCGGTCCCCTCTACAGTTTTTTTGTTGAGTTCCTGTATGAAAAGAAAGCCCTGAAAACGCCCGTCGAAGCCTTGCAGGATGTATTTACAGAACCGGCACAGACACAAGTGGTGGCCAGTTCGGTAAAATGGACAACCGTACACCCCAACTCACTCAGTATCGGGGGTGACTGGCGTATCAGTCAGAATGTAATTATCAATTACGGCATGCGATGGATACTCGATGTAAAGGGAAAATCGCAGGCATTTATTCCGGTGGCCGGGATTTCCTGTATGATGCGTTAATCAGTGTTTTTTAAAATCGTTGAATACCATTAATCACTTAAACCAAAAAAGAATGAAAAAAATTATCTCCTTGCTGCTGATGGGATCGGCCCTGCTGCCCATGTCCGCTCCGGCACAAAACCCTGCGATTGCAGGCACTATTACTAAACCGGCAAATCTTACGGTTAACACCGAATTGCGCCTGGTTAAATTTAACCCAACCGATGTGTTCAGTACCGGGTTTAACCTGAATGCAACAGGCCGGAGTGACATGAACTCGTATTTACTTTGTTACCTGTCAACCCTTGTTTATCCGCAGTACCTGGCCATGGTGGCCAATGACAATACCGATGCATACCAGGTGAGGATGCACAGGGATGGTCCGGCTTTTGAAGCGGAGTATTCGAAGTATGTACGTCATTTGTTTGCGAATCCGGTGTTTAAGTTCGTCCGTAAATCGGACCGGCTGGGTTATGATCCCGAAGCGATGGTCATTACTACCGCTACAGCAAATTATGTTGTATTTCGCGGCACAGACAGGGTGGGTAGTAATCAGCCCGGTGTTTTATATGACTGGTCAGAGTGGATCAGCACTGACTTTGATGCCGTGCCCATGAATACACCGGCATTAACCGGAAAAGTATTGTCAGGCATGTGGAAGTCATTGGAGTATGAAGGGTTTATTTCCGAATTGTACAACTACATCCAGTCAAAAGGAGGAAGCAGTAAAAAGCTCTGGATTACCGGACACAGCCTTGGTGCTGGTCAGGCCCAGTTGTTTGCCATGTACGCAGCAAAGAAAGGACTGGTGGCACAGGGAATTTATGGTTTCGCCGCTCCTAATCCCGGGGATCAGCAGTTTGTAACAGAAATGGACCGCTTATTTCCCGGAAACAGATTACAGCGGTATGAATTTATCGATGATCCGATAACCATGCTTTCATCGGCTTTTGGCTATGAAAAAGCGGGAACACGTGTATTTTATAAGGATATAAACAATATTGAATTTAACCAGGCTGAACGCAGTGTGCTTGAACTGGCGGCTGTCATTCCTGCCGTTACCGGTGTTGTTAAAAACGGGGTAACGGATGCGATCAATGGATTGGCAGGAGGCCGGCTTCACCTGGATAATCTGCTGGGTGGAAGCCCGATGTGTTATCACCACCCCACCTGGTACCTGAAAGCCGCTTACCAGCAGCTCACCGCTGCGGAAAGAAGCAAAGTGCCGGCTCCATTAGCTCTGCCACAATCCGGTACTGAAGGATGTGATGCAGGAACGGTGAAGCGTGGGAAAAATGCAGGATCCGATTTCTTTACCTGGGCCGGTGAGAAAGTAACCGGTGCTGTTGAAACGGCCGCTGCCACCGCCGATGCCGCAGTAAAAAAAATTACGTTTACTGCCGGCACCATTATCAGTAATGTCACCGGTACGGCCATAACCGAGGGGGATTATTATATTGTCAGTTATCCATCAAAAGAAAAACTGGGACTGAATGAACAGAACGGTTTTGATAATGCCAGCGATATGCGGTTGACCACCAGCCGGAGCAAGGTAAAGATAAAACGTTTCGGGGCAATCGGGTATACAATAGAGTTCGGCACAAAAACCTTTAACGGCTTACTCGGATCAGAGACAAAATCCTATGTGCTCGACAGTGAAGGCGCCAGCTTGTACCAGAGCGGCTCATCTGAAATTCAGTTGTGGGAGAAAAATATTTTTCCGCTGGCGAGTTTTAATCAACGCTGGTTATTTATTAACCTGGAAGGCAATAAATACATGATCAAAAACCTGGAGAACGGGAAAGTGCTGGATGCCAATAATAATAACATCAACACCACCTCTTGTGGCGTCAAGACATACCGTCCTATAGACAATGAACAGACACAGATATGGGTGCTGGAGAAAGCCAATTAATCACATAAAAAATATTTACCGTGAAAAAATGTATGTTTAAAAATAATCTGGTTACTGTAATTACTTTGTTGCTGGCTGTTGCCGGGAGTGCACAGACCGGAATTCTCTCACCGGGAATTACAAATACTAAACAAATAAACTTGCGGACAAAGCCGCTGGGTTGGTATTTTGATAAACTGACGCGTACTACTGCAGCTGGCGGTTCCGCCGTAGTGCGGACAAAAACAGTTGGTACGAATAAATCAGAAGTGGGGGTAAATCTGCCGAGGGTTCAGCAGGTGATTGCGCCGGTCGGGGCACCGGTATTCAGTACCAATGCGGCCGGGTATTGTGAAAGCAGCAATGTAAAAATGGATTACCTGAATGAAAGTGCTTTCAGCCTGGTGAATCTGAGTGAAACATTTTCTTCCCTGATTTTCCCGGGCTCGTTCATAGAAGCCGGCAGTCTGCTCGACAGGCGTCCCGTTTTTTACAGCCGGGCCACTGACAGGGCTCCTTTAACAATCGGTATCAGTATCAGTAATCCGAAGTCTGCGGCACCCACACAGGTAGTTGTGAATGATTTTGGAGCGAATAATATCAATAACCTGCACCGCGATCTCCGGGATAAACACCAGGGAGCGGCGATCAGCCCGGTATTTGCTTTCAGTCTGAAAGAAGTCACCAGTGTGGAACATTTTACCGCGAATCTGAATTACTCGGCAGGACTGATGCTGCCATTGGAGGAATTCGGTTTGCCGATTGATCTGTCTCAGGGAATAAAAGCAACAGGAGATGCCTCGCTGACCCGTAAAATGCACTCTTATGTTGTTTCCTTTATCCAGCCAATGTATGCCTACTCTGTAAATGAAGTGGACATGAACCGTTTCTTTACCCGCGCCGGACTGGCCGCGCAGCATAGTACGGCCGGTTATGTAAGTTCTGTGGTGTTCGGCAGAATGGTCTTGCTTTCCTTTCAGTCTACGGAGGATTCCACAAGTGTGAGTACATTGATCAGTAGCCGTCTCGGTATCAGTGTAACCGGGGGCGACCTGGCCAATGCACAGCTTGGGACACGGATTAATGCGGATGCAAAAGCCAATTTCAGCAATAAAGTCAGCAATTTCAGGGCTTTTGTATATGGCGGGGATGCAGCCACCGCTTTACGGATAACCTCAAATCCGGAAGAAGTCTTCACTTTTATTCAAAGCCCGGGTGCTTATACACTATCGGCCGCTTCCGGTGCATTGCCGATTCAATATATCGTGCAGCGGGTATCGGATGGCCGTACACTCGGTGTGCGGTCCACTTCTTCTTTTTCTGTGGAAGACTGCCTCAATCCCCGGTACGATATTGATGTGATCTACAAAGGGATTAAATGCAATAAGGTTGTGGAAGGACCATTGGATAATGAAGAGGAAATTTTTGGATCCCTCTCCGTTTCCGGACAAACGTTGTTCAATATCGCTGAAGACAATAAAATGTCAATGAAACAGGGAGAAGAGAAAGGGGCGGATATTCTCAAAAGAATCAAAAGCAGCCAGACAATAAATGATATTAAAAACCTGCGGCTTCAGTTTACTCCATCAATAAAGGATTGGGAACTGCTGATCAAGCCACTGTACCGTGAGAAACAACAGTCTGACCTTGTTTTTAATCTGGAAACAAAGGTCAATCAGTTGTTTAAGCTGGAACCCGGACAGTCGGTTGTAATTGATGACAAGAAACAAACACTTCGTTTATATGAAGACGGAAGGGAAGAGAATGCAAGTGTGACGATCCTGTATCAGATTAAGATAACCAGAAAATAAGTGGCGGAAGAAACTGAAAGGGGCTATGCGATATGAGTGCGCATAGCCCCTTTCTTTATAGTGTTATAAAATCCGTGGTCGTTGAAAAATTAGTGGGCCTGATCTGACGGCTCCTGTTTGTTTTCCTCCAGCACAGGCTCATTCAGTTTCACCACATGGGCTTTCCGCTTCTTCGCCCGGCCCATCATGGTCATATTCAGCATTTCCACCACAAAGGAGAATGCCATACCGAAATAGATATAGTTTTTCAGATGCAGTTGGTGAGCGGCTTCACTATCCCAGCCTTCAATGATCAGGCTCAGGCCGATCATCACCAGGAAGGAGAGGGCCAGCATTTTCAGCGTGGGGTGCTTATGGATAAAGCCTGAAATAGCCGGACTAAACAGGAACATGATGGTCATGGCAATTACCACTGCCGCAATCATGATCTCCACATGCTTGGCCGTACCACCGGCTGTAATAATACTGTCAAAGGAAAATACCGCATCAATGATTACAATCTGTCCAATGGCCTGTCCGAAAGAAAGCGGCTTCTGGTTTTTTAAGGACTCATTCGGATCTTCCCCTTCCAGTTTATGATGGATCTCCATCACCGATTTGTAGATCAGGAATAAACCACCCGCCAGCATCACTATACTCGCCAGATCAAATCCCTTACTGCCTAAGGTAAATACTGCTTTCCCCTTCTGTGACAACAACCAGCCCAGTCCCATCAGCAACAAACTCCGCATCAGGATCCCGGTCACCATCCAGGCACGACGGGCTCTTTTCTGTTCTTTTTCGCCCTTCAGGCGATTCAGGATGATACTGACGAATATAACATTATCAATGCCCAGCACCACTTCAAGGATGACTAAGACAAAGAAACTGATAATACTTTCACTGGTAAACAGGTATTCCATAACTTATAAGAAAGGGACAAAATTAATGATTTGCCGCTGAATGTGGTGGTCATCCGGTGCTCAGGACAAAAGGCTCCTGGTAATTTTCTTAACGATCGCCGGACCCTCATAAATAAATCCGGTCCATACCTGTACGAGCGGGGATCCCGCCTTGAGCTTTTCTTTAGCATCGATACCTGTAAAAATGCCGCCCGATGCAATAACCGGAATTTCTCCATTCGTCCGGGTGATCAGGTATTTTAAAACCTCCGTACTTCTTTTTTGTAAAGGTTTCCCGCTAAGACCTCCAGTCTCCCGACTTACTACTCCCGACTCCTCACTCAGCCCTTCCCGGCCGATCGTGGTATTGGTGGCCACCAGACCGTCGAGTTTTATTTCAAGGGCCAGCGCCGCCACATCATCCAGTTGTTCATTCGTAAGATCAGGTGCGATCTTTAAAAGTATCGGCCGTTGCACCGCTTTCCCTGCATTAAGCTGTTGCAAATGCACCAGGATCTTTCGGAGTGATTCCTTTTCCTGCAGTTCACGTAAACCAGGTGTATTGGGTGAACTTACATTCACTACAAAATAGTCCACATACGCATGCAGGGCATTAAAACAGATTTCATAATCCTTCCAGGCCTCTTCATTTGGAGTTATTTTATTCTTCCCGATATTCCCCCCAATGATCATGCGATAAGATACTCCGTCAGCTGCCTCCCGACTCACTCCTCCCGACTCACTCTTTTCCTTCCACATCTTTAACCGCTCCGCCACCACTTCCACCCCCTCATTATTAAATCCCATCCGGTTAATCAGCGCTTTATCGGCTGGCAGACGGAAAACCCTGGGCTTGTCATTTCCGGGTTGGGCTTTCGGTGTTACGGTACCTGTTTCCACAAAACCAAAACCCAGACATTCCAGTTCCCGAAGATATTCCGCGTTTTTATCAAACCCTGCAGCCAGACCAACCGGATTCCGGAATTGCAGTCCGAGGAAAAGGGTGTGCAGTTTCGCGTTTTTATCGGTAAAGAGGGAAGTCAGTATTTTTTTTCCCAACCACGTACCGCAAACCAGCTTCAACGCTTTCATAGAAAAATGATGTACAGCTTCAGGAGAAAAATTAAAAAGGATTGTGCGGAGCAGGGTATACATGAGCAAAATATTACTTTCTGAATAAGGCCTGCGCTAACCTCTTCTCTTTAATTTGATTAAAAAGGTACAGCGTCTCGTTTTTTCAGCCCGGTTCTTTCAAAGAAACTTCATCCGGATGGCCCCGCAAAAACTTTTTTTCATCAATTTAATAACCATTATTTTTGAGATAGAAAGTTGCATAAACAACTAAAGCGGTTGAGGGTTTAGAGTTTTTCGTTTAGCGAACACTCATTATCCTGTAAATGCAACCATAATCGAGACGCCTAAACACCTAAACGCCTAAACGACTAAACCTCTTAACACCTAAACTTTTACTATGCAGGAAGCATACATCGTAGCCGGATACCGAAGTGCCGTAGGAAAAGCCAAAAAAGGTGGATTCCGGTTTACCCGCCCAGACGATCTGGCTGTAACCGTCATCAAAGGTTTGCTGGCCTCTGTGGCCAACCTGGATCCGAAGCGTGTGGATGATGTGATTGTTGGCAATGCTGTTCCTGAAGCCGAACAGGGTTTGCAGGTGGGGCGTATTATTGCGGCAAGGGCGTTGGGGTATGAAGTACCCGGACTGACCATAAACCGGTATTGCGCATCCGGGTTGGAAAGTATTGCCATGGCCACAGCTAAAATCCGTATGGGTATGGCCGATTGTATCGTGGCTGGTGGCGTGGAAAGTATGAGCCTGGTGCCCACCGCTGGCTGGAAAACCGTTCCGGCTTATTCCATTGCGAAAGATGAACCCGACTATTACCTGAGTATGGGACTAACTGCTGAAGCCGTGGCAAAGGAATATTCCGTAAGCCGGGAAGCACAGGATGAATTCTCTTATAACTCACATCAGAAAGCCATTGCGGCTATAGAGGCCGGAAATTTTAAATCCGGTATACTGCCTGTAACCGTGGAAGAGATTTACCTGGATGCCAAAGGGAAAAAGCAAAAACGGAATTATGTCGTGGATACCGACGAAGGCCCGCGTGCAGATACATCCGTGGAAGCGCTGGCCAAATTAAAGCCTGCTTTTGCAGCAGGAGGTTGTGTAACAGCAGGTAACTCTTCACAAACTTCCGACGGTGCTGCTTTTGTGATAGTGATGAGTGATCGCATGATCAATGAACTCGGATTAAAACCAATCGCCCGGTTGGTGAGTTCCGCCGTGGCAGGCGTGCATCCGCGTATTATGGGTATTGGACCTGTAGCGGCGATTCCAAAAGCACTTAAACAGGCCGGATTGAATTTATCCGATATTGATCTGATTGAACTGAATGAGGCCTTTGCCTCCCAATCCATCGCTGTTATCCGTGAAGCAGGTCTTGATCCTGCAACAGTCAATATCAACGGTGGTGCCATTGCCCTGGGCCATCCGCTGGGTTGTACCGGGTGTAAACTCACGATTCAGAATCTGCATGACCTGAAACGTCTGAATAAAAAATACGGAATGATCAGTGCCTGTGTGGGGGGCGGACAAGGGATAGCCGGTATAATAGAAAATATCAGTTAAGCACAGAATATTTAACGTGGTTGATTTTCAGCCATAACACCCGGTCCAACGACCGGGTGTTCGCTTTTTAAGCGTTTTTTGCCTGTATACCTGAACAAAAAAAATAATATACAGTTGCAGGGTATCCTTAAACCTTTTCGTATTTTACCCTTCTGAAGTACTTCACATTACCCCGACCAAATAATCAGCTATGGACAGACGCGCCTTTTTAATGGCCCGCAGGGAGAAAAATGCAGCTCCCCAGGCACAACCCTTCCGCACACAATCGGGTATCAATACCTATACCGGCCCCTGGACGGAACAGGAAGTGATACACCTGCTGAAAAGAACCATGTTCGGGGCCAGAATGGCTGATGTCGGCTATTTCAAAAACCTGACCATGAACCAGGCAGTGGATGAACTGATAAATCCGACTGCTCCACAGCCCGCCCCACCGGTAAAAGAATATGCCACTTCCACTACACCGGGTGTAACTCCGGATGGGAATATTGCCCAGGGAACAACCTGGATCAATGATATTAACAGTGATGGGACGGTGCAGGCACAACGGAGAGGGTCGTACAAGAAATGGTGGACAGGGGTATTGGTCAATCAGGACCGGAGTATCCGGGAGAAACTGATCATGTTTTTGGTTGATCATTTCGGGAATGAATCCACGGATGTGGGAAATGCCAACTGGAATTATAAACAACACAACCTGATCAGGCAATACGCATTGGGGAACTATAAGGAACTGGTCCGCGAAATTTCAAAGGATGTGGCCATGCTCCGTTACCTCAACGGGTATCTCAATAACAAGAACGCGCCGGATGAGAATTATGCCCGGGAACTGATGGAGTTGTTTACACTGGGGAAAGGACCCGGTTCACAATACACGGAAAATGACGTAAAGGAAGCCGCCAAAGTTTTAACGGGCTGGCAGATCAATGGTACCACCTACACATCGGTATTCAACCTGGCCCGTCATACCATCACGAATAAAACATTTTCCTCTTTCTTCAATAATACCGTTATCACCGGCCGCAATACCGCTACCGCAGGTGACCTGGAACTGGCCGATCTGCTGAACATGATATTTGCGCAGCAGGAAGTGGCAAAATTCCTGGTGCGGAAGATGTACCGCTGGTTTGTGTATTACGCGATTGATGCCGGTACGGAAACCAATGTGATTGAGCCCCTGGCTGCCGTTTTCCGGGATAATAATTATGAATTAAAGCCTGTACTCTCGGCCTTGTTCAAAAGTGAACATTTTTATGATATGCTGAACCGGGGGTGTTTGATCAAAACCCCTTCCGATATCGTGATCGGTTCCATGCGCGAAATGAATGTGGCTTTCCGCCCGGAAACCGACTGGGATACCAACTATGGATTGTGGAATACCTTTAATTCCTGGATGGCCAATATGGGACAGAGCCTCCATGATCCGCCAAATGTATCCGGTATGCCGGCTTATTACCAGGAACCTTCATTCCATGAAATCTGGATCAACTCGGATTCATTGCCCAAACGGAATCAGTTCACCGATACCATGATTGCATCAGGGTATTCCCGCAATGGTTTCCGGGTACAGTTCAACTGTGTGGCTTTTGCACAGACGCTCCCCAATCCCGGTAATCCCAATGACCTGATTGACGCGGCTGTAAAACTGTTTTTCAGAAATGAATTGTCCGCGCAAAGCAAAAGCCAGATCAAAACGCAGATCCTGCTTACGGGTCAGCAATGGGATTATTACTGGACCAATGCCTGGGCAGCCTATGAGTCAAGTCCGACCACCGCCAATTTCAATACGGTGAATACCCGGCTGAAAGCCCTGTTTCAGTATTTATTTAATTTATCCGAGTACCAGCTCGCTTAATATAAGAAACCAACGACCATGAACAGAAGAGACTTCTTATTCAGTTCCATCCCGGCCGCGGCCATTCTCCCGGAAGTAATTAACGGGTATTCCGTGCAGGCATTTAACCAGCAGTCACCCCTGGTGCAGGCGCTGATGCGGGGACAAACCGTGACGGATCATGTGCTGGTGATCGTGCAATTGTCCGGGGGAAATGACGGACTGAACATGGTGATTCCGGTGGCGGATTATTCCAAATATTACAATGCACGAACCAATATTGCCATCCCGGAAAACAGGGTCCTGCCCATCGCAGGTGTTACCGGAACAGGGATTCATCCATCCATGACCGGATTACAAACCCTGTTTACACAGGGCAAAGCAAAACTGATTCAGGCTGTCGGTTACCCACAGCCGAACTTTTCCCATTTCAGGGCCACGGATATCTGGATGAGTGCATCCAACAGTAATCAGGAAGTATACAGTGGCTGGGCCGGACGATATCTCAATTATGAGTTCCCCGATTTTCCGGCCGGTTATCCAAACAGCACAATGACGGATCCGCTGGCTATACAGATCGGCTCCACCACCACACTCACCACCCAGGGACCCAGTGCCAATATGGGGATGAGTATTACCAACCCGACCAACTTCTATAACCTGGTAAATGGTACTACGGATCCCGTTCCCAATACCCCCGCAGGAAAAGAACTGAAATTCATCCGGCAGGTCAATCAGCAGACACAGAAATATTCCACCGTTATTAAAAACGCGGCGAATGCCGTAACACAGCAGGTTACATATCCAACCGGAAACTCGCTGGCCGATCAGTTGAAAATTGTGGCCCGTTTAATAGCCGGCGGATTAAAGACCCGCGTGTATATGGTTAGTTTTGGAGGATTCGATACGCATTCGGTACAGGTGGGAGCCACGGATACTACCACAGGTAATCATGCTACCTTACTGCAAAAAGTGTCCGATGCCATTAAGGCATTTCAGGATGACCTTGCTTTTCATAACGTGGAAGACAGGGTGGTGGGCATGACATACAGCGAATTCGGAAGAAGGATAAAATCAAATTCCAGTTCAGGTACGGATCATGGATCAGCCGCACCGATGTTCCTCTTTGGCAGTAATATTGATGCCGGTATGCTGGGTGTAAACCCGACCATTCCCACCAGCGCCACGGTGAATGATAACGTTCCGATGCAGTATGATTTCCGCAGTGTCTATTCCACCTTACTCGAAAAATGGTTCTGCCTTGACAAAACCGTGGTGGACTCTTTATTCCCGCCAAACATCAACAGCCAGTTGCAAAGTCTGCCCCTGATTAAAGCAGGCGCCTGCAGCGGCGTTACCCCGCCACCACCGTCTTCCGGCGATGTGATGATCTCCAACTCGCCCAATCCGTTTACCAGCAGTACCACTATCAGATTCACTACTACGGGTGGACATACATTTATACAAATCATTGATACTTTGGGCAGGGTTATCAAAGTATTGGCTGACCGTGATTATACGGCCGGTACATACACACTCGATTTTAACAGTGATGGTCTTCCTACCGGTATCTATTATGCCCGTTTGCAGAATGGGGTTACACAACAGGTGAGGGCTATGATGAAAGTCAGATAGCAGTTGTCAGATGTCGGTTGTCTGATGTCAGGAAACAGCCCATGCTCAAAACTAGATCTTCAATGAACAATGGTCGTACCTCTGACTTCGTACCTCGTACTTCGTACTTTTCTAGTCAGATTGCCGGTGTCCCGCATTCACCCAATCCGTTATCTTTTGCCTGTCGGCCAGGGTTAAAGGACTGTTTGGAGCAGCTGGCATATAGGACGGATTGCCATCCACAGCCCTGGCTTTTATCCGGTCCCAGCTGGAAACAATACTGGCATCCGTATCAAAATTCTTCCCACCGTTTATGGCGCCATTGAGGTGACAGGGCCCACAGTATCCGCCAACGCCTCCAGTGCCAGCTATCAGTTGCTTCACCAATGCGTATTTGGGTCCGTAATTTAAAATCGTGAACTGTGTAGTATCTGTACAACCTTTCTGGTTTTTTACAATAATCTGGTAGTCACCCGGTGCCAGGTTGCTGAAACCCGGAGAAGCCTGAAAGGCAGCACCGTTTAACTGGTAACTGATGGTATCTCCCACTGGCGAACTGACGGTGAATGACCCATTGTTGGAACTGCCGACGGATTCGGTTTTAAAATATTGGATGTCATAGTTTACACCCAGGCAGGGATCGGGCGGACTGTCTTTTTTATTACAGGAGACGGAGATACCCGTAAGTGCTAAGAGTAAAAAAAGGAATCGGTGTGTCTGGTGCATTGTATTGATTTGCCGTTGGGTAAATTAATGAATCTTTTCTAAAGCGAACAATGTGACAGGGGCTTTTCGCCGAAGATTAATGGCCGGAAAAATAAATTTGTATGAAACAATGTTGCATTTTATATTTGCAACATAGTTACAAAATATGAAACAGAAACCGTTTGTATTAATGCTGGCATTATTGGCCTATCAGGTATTGGCCGGGCAGGATAATATTGTACGTGAAAAAAATGCGGACGGAGAAATCCTGCATGCCAAAGTAAAACTGAGTGGGAAAATCACCGATGCAAAAACGGGGGAGGCGCTGTCAGGGGCCTATGTGTATTTTACCGATGATAAACTGGGAACCAGCAGCGATGTGAATGGTCAATATGCGCTTGGTAATATTCCTCCAGGTCATCATGTTGTCGAAGTTTCCTTTACAGGCTATGGTACGTTGGTTGAGCATATTGAAATTTCAACGGATTTGCAAAAGGATTTTGCTTTGTCACCCGTTATTGTGGAAAATCAGGGAGTGATCGTTACGGGCGTATCCGGTGCCACGAGTATTCGCAAATCACCGGTCCCGGTTACCAGTATCAGGCGATCAGCACTTTTGCAAAAGCCATCCGCTAATATCATAGACGCGTTAAGTCATATCCCGGGTGTGTCTCAGGTTTCCACCGGACCGGCTATTTCAAAACCAGTAATACGGGGACTGGGGGCAAACAGGGTGGTTACTGTAAATGACGGAATACGGCAGGAGGGGCAGCAATGGGGTGATGAACACGGTATTGAAATTGATGAACTAAGTGTGAGCAAAGTGGAAGTGCTGAAAGGTCCGGCCTCATTAATGTATGGGAGTGATGCACTGGCGGGCGTTGTGAATTTTATCACCAATACGCCCGTGCCGGAAGGTACCATCAGGGGAGGGCTGTTGAGTAATTATCAAACGGTAAATAAACTGTATACAAACAGTCTGAATCTGGCCGGTAATAAAAACGGATTTAACTGGAATGGCTACCTGTCACATAAGTCAGCAGGAGATTATAAAAACAAATACGATGGCCGGGTGCTGAATTCCCGTTACAATGAGAAAAACTTCGGGGGGTACTTCGGTATTAACAAGGGGTGGGGATACAGTCATCTTATTTTCAGCAGTTTTGATCAGCATATCGGACTCGTTGAGGGCGACCGGGATGATGCCACCGGAAAATTCATATTGTATGCCGGTACCGGTTTGGAGAGAATAGCCACTGACGATGATCTTTCTTCCCGTTCAATGTTTATACCCAATCAACGGGTGCAGCATTACAAACTGGTCAGTGATAATAATTTTGCCCTGGGACGAAGCCGGCTCAAATTCAACCTCGGTTTTCAGCAAAACCTGCGCAAGGAATTTGGCAATCCCGAAGATCCGGCTGAACAGGAATTATTTTTTGACCTGAAGACCATTAACTATAATCTGCAGTGGCAGTTGCCTGAAATGAAACAGTGGCATACGACTGTGGGAGTAAATGGAATGCAGCAAGAAAACCAGAATAAAGGAGCGGAAGTCCTTATTCCTGAATATAATCTTTTTGATGCGGGTCTGTTTGTTTATGCTCAGCGGTTTTATAAAAAAGCCACACTCAGTGGCGGGATCCGTTTTGACAACCGCACGGTAAACAGCAGGTCTTTTTTTGAAGGAACCGAAGAAAAATTTAATGCGTTTACACGTAAATTTTCCAACCTGTCAGGTAGTATTGGCCTGAGTGTGGAAGCCGCGGATAACGTATCATTCAAGGCCAATATCGCCCGTGGTTTCCGGGCACCCACATTGGCGGAACTGGCCAGTAACGGCACCCATGAAGGCACGAATCGTTACGAATACGGCGATCAGCAGCTGAAATCAGAAACGAGTGTACAGTTTGATGCGGGTGTGGATCTGGACTATGAACATTTCAGTCTGGGTGTATCCGCTTTTTTTAACAGCATTCAGGATTTTATATTTTACAGGAAACTGGCATCCTTATCAGGTGGTGATTCCCTGGTGAATGTGGATGGTGAGGATATACAGGCGTTTATTTTTAATCAGCAAAATGCACGGCTCAGCGGACTTGAGTTTTCACTCGATATTCACCCGCACCCCATCCATTGGCTTCATTTCGAAAACAACTTTTCTTTTGTCCGTGGCCGTTTTACCTCAGCGCTGGACGGCAGTGAAAATCTTCCCCTGATTCCGGCACCCCGCTGGACCAGTGAGTTGCGGGCGGATATTAAAAAAGCCGGGAAAAACCTGCGGAATTTTTATGCAAGCCTCGAGGCCGATAGAACGTTCAAACAGGATCGTTATTTCAGCGGATTTGAAACAGAAACAGCTACAGATGCTTATTTGTTGCTGAATGCAGCTGTCGGGGCTGACATACAGAACGCAAAAAAGAGAACCATTTTCAGTATCCATCTTGGATTAATGAATATTGGTAACACCGCCTGGCAAAGCCATCTGAGCCGGCTGAAATATACAGCGGAGAATGTTTTAACCGGACGAACCGGTGTTTTCAATGCCGGCCGGAATTTCTCCGTCAAGCTGAATGTACCGCTGGAGTTTAAGCTGAAGTGAGAAGTAACGCGAGGCATAGGTTGGAAGTTTAAAGGGGAAAGTCATTGTCATTCAGAATAGAACTCAGATCTGACAATTTATACTTAGGATACGAAATCCGGAAGGTCAGTATTATAAACACCTTTTCGAATCAAGGATTAATTTTGACTTCTCCCTCCCGTTGGTTTTCCCGACCTTTACCCCATGGAAATATCCCTAACCACTCCGGCACTCTTGTTTCCGGCCATCTCCCTGTTATTGCTGGCCTATACAAACCGTTTTCTGGCCCTGGCCAACCTGGTTCGCAAATTACACGATGAGTATATTGAAGGGCGTAAACGTCATGACGAGTTTACGGAGTTGCACAAAAACAAGATCATCCTTTGGCAGATCAAAAACCTGCGCCGCCGGATCAACCTGATCCGCTATATGCAGGGGCTGGGTGTGTTCAGTTTTCTGGGTTGTGTGGGTTGTATGTATAGCCTGTACAGAGGAGCTGCTGTGGTGGCCGAGTTTATTTTCGCCGTTGCCTTGCTGAGTCTGCTGGCCTCGCTTTTTATCTCTTTGGCTGAAATTATTCAGAGTACCAGGGCCATTGAACTGGAACTCAGTGATATTGAGGAACTGGAAAAAGGGAATATATTTACGGATATTCTGTCTAAAAAGTAAAACAGCAAAACCAGATGCGGAAAAGATTTTACATGGCCCTTATTATTTGTGTCAGTGCCTTTCTGGTGACCGCCTGTTCCAAGGGTGGCGGAGGGGGAACTGATGACGGTTCTGGTGGTGGCCCGCATGTGATTTCTGTGGAGGATACTACACGTCCGGTGCTGGAGATACTGTCGCCGGTCAATAATCAGGTATATACCGGAGCAACCAGTATTGCCATTAACGGAAAAATTTCGGATGACCTCGGCTTATACCGGGGAAGCATCCGGGTAACCAATGATGCAAACGGGGATTTGCTGAAAGAACAGTTATATGAAATCCACGGCGTACTCCTGTATAACTATTCCATTAATGTACCGGTTAGCGTTTCTTTACCTGCTGATTATACAGTTACCGTTTTTTTTGAAGATCACGGTCTAAACAGTGTAAGCCGTTCCGTTAAAGTAAAAGTGAATCCCTGATCATATTGATTGCAGCAAGTGCAATACTTTCTCCCAGCTGCCGCCATTGTACACTTCATTTATACCGGCCTGTTTTAATGTAGTAGTGGCTATTCCACTCCGGTGTCCGGACGCACAGCAGCATACCACCGGTCGTTTCATGTGTTTGATTCGTTCCGCATTGGCCGCAATCCGGTCTACGGGAATATTGATTGAGCCGGGGATACGCCCACGGTCATATTCACTGGCAGAACGTACATCAATAATCACCGCTCCCTGGCGCAAGGCCTTTTTTACGGAGCCGGTTCCGAAGAAAGAAAAAAATCCCATACCTGAATTTTATACAACGGCAGGACGGTTTTTGCGTTCACCGATCTGCTGCCGCCACATAGCGTAATATAATCCTTTTTCTGCCAACAGTTTTTCATGGTTGCCTGTTTCCACTACGTCCCCTTTCTCCAGCACATAAATCCGGTCTGCATGCATTATAGTGCTCAGCCGGTGCGCAATCAGAATGGTTACCTGGCGGCCCTCCCTCGATATTTCCCGGATAGTATCCGTTATTTCTTCCTCGGTCAGCGAGTCGAGTGCGGATGTGGCTTCGTCGAATAATAATAATTTCGGATTGCGCAACAGCGCGCGGGCAATGGATAAACGCTGTTTCTCACCGCCGGATAATTTCAGCCCGCCTTCACCAATCATGGTATCCAGTCCGTTTTCCGCCCGGGACAACAAGTTGTTACACGCGGCTTTCCGTAATACATCCTGTAATTCTTCTTCTGTGGCGGATGGATTTACGAATAATAAATTTTCACGGATGGAACCGGAAAACAGCTGCGTGTCCTGTGTTACAAAACCGATCTGGTTACGCAGGTCTTCAAAGTCAATACTGTTTTCATCCATGCCGTTATAAAGGATTTTTCCCTGTTGCGGACGGTATAAACCAACCAGCAACTTCATCAATGTGGTCTTACCCGAACCCGAAGGGCCTACAAAGGCAATGGTTTCACCCGTTTTTGCAGTGAAACTGATATCATTAATGGCATTCTGGGCCGCTGTCTGGTGTTTGAATGCCACATGATCAAATTCAAGGGTTTCAATCCGTCCCAGATGACTCGGGTTCGCTGCGGTAGGTTCAGGCGATTTCTTCATCAGGTTCGCGAAATTCTCCAATGAAGCCTGGGCCTCCCGGTACGTCAGGATAATATTGCCTATTTCCTGCAAAGGACCAAATACGAAAAAGGAAAATATCTGCATCGTTACAATCTGGCCGGCATCCATACTGCCACGGTAAATAAACAACATCAGGAGAAAGAGAATAATCTGGCGCAACGTATTCACAAACGTGCCCTGTATAAAACTGATACTGCGGATCCGTTTTACCTTGGTCAGCTCCAGTCCGAGTATTTTAAATGTATTTCTGTTCAGCCGCGATACTTCCTGCTGGGTAAGCCCAAGACTTTTTACCAGTTCTATATTCCGCAGCGATTCGGTGGTGGCACCCGCCAGGGCGGTGGTCTGTCCCACAATTTTTTTCTGAATGGTCTTTACTTTTTTGCTCAGCAGGTTGGAAATAATTGTCAGCAAAAATATGCCGCCGAAATAAACCAGGGGAAGGCTCCAGTGAATGGTGGTGGCATAAACGGCAACAAACAAAATTCCCACAATCACCGGAAAGAGTACATTGATAAAGGAGGATACGAATTTTTCCGTATCCAGCCTTACTTTCTGTAATACACTTAATGTTTCCCCGCTCCTTGCATCTTCAAACTCCTGGTAGGGGAGCTTCATGGCATGCTGCAATCCTTCCGTAAACACGGTAGCCCCGAATTTCTGTGTGATCAGGTTCAGGAAATAATCCTGGAAGGCCTTCGCGATACGGCTGATCATGGCCACCGTAATGGACGCCAGCAACAGCCAGGCTACCCCGTAATAATGACGGGTTTCCATTACTTTTTCCACAACACCCCCGGGTTTTACTTTCACCACTTCTTCTGTTATGCTTTCATTGAAAAAAAGAAAAGCATCCCAGCTGAAGGCAATCTTATTCTGGTGATACGTGGCCAGGTTGATCAGACGCCCGAAAATGATCGGATCCATCAGGGAAAAACCAATATTGATGGCCGCCAATAACAGAACGAGTCCTACCAGCCACTTATATGGCCTGAGGTATTTAAATAATATTTTCATAAAAGGAGTTGAGGCGAAAGAAATGCAGATTCAGTGTGCAAACATCGTACAAGTTTGGGAAATATGCCAAGTTAACAGGTGATATTCCCTTCCTGTTGCAACTGAGTCGTTTATCCGCCCCATCCTTCCCGGTCAAGACTCCTGTAATGGATGGCTTCTGCCAGGTGTTCCGGTTTGATCTCTTCACACTCCGCCAGATCGGCAATGGTCCGGCTTACTTTCAGGATCCGGTCATAGGCTCTTGCAGAAAGATTTAATTTCTGCATCGCCACTTTTAACAGGTTGGCACCAACCGGACTGATCACGCAAACCTCTTTCAGCATCCGGCTGCTCATCTGTGCATTACAATAAACGCCCGGATTCTCCTTATACCTTTCTGCCTGACGTTCCCTGGACCGGATCACCCGTTCCCGGATAGCGGCCGACGTTTCTGCCGGTTTATTGGCCGATAGTTCACTGAATGCAACGGGTGTAACTTCCACATGCAGGTCAATCCGGTCCAGCAATGGACCGGAGATTTTATTCAGGTATTTCTGTACCGCCCCGGGCGGACAGCTGCAGGCACGATCCGGGTGGTTATAGAAACCGCAAGGGCAGGGATTCATGGAAGCCATCAGCATAAATGAGGCAGGGAAATCAACAGCCACTTTCGCTCTTGATATAGTGACTTTTCGCTCTTCCATTGGTTGCCGCATCACTTCCAGTACGGTGCGTTTAAATTCGGGTAACTCATCCAGGAATAAAACACCATGATGGGCCAGTGATATTTCACCGGGCTGGGGAATACCCCCGCCGCCTACAAGCGCCACATCTGAAATCGTATGATGCGGACTGCGGAATGGCCGCTTTGAAATCAACGTGGAGTTCTCCGGCAACTTACCGGCAACGGAGTGTATCTTGGTAGTCTCTAACGCTTCCTGCAGGGTTAAGGGGGGTAATATGGTTGGCAGCCGTTTGGCCAGCATGGTTTTTCCGGCTCCGGGCGGCCCAATCAGAATGGCATTATGTCCGCCGGCCGCCGCAATCTCCAATGCCCGCTTGATATTTTCCTGTCCTTTTACTTCTGAAAAATCAATGTCGAAGTTATACTGTGAATGGAAAAATTCATCCCGGGTATTAATCACCACTGGCTCCAGTCCCTGTTCACCGTTGCTGAAAAAATCGATGACTTCATTGATATGGCTGATGCCATATACATTCAGACTATTGACCATACCCGCTTCTTTTGCATTCACCTTTGGAACAATCAATCCCTTGAATTCTTCTTTGCGTGCCTGTATGGCGATGGGTAATGCGCCTTTTATCGGCCGTATTTCGCCATTCAGCGAAAGCTCCCCCATAATGATATACGAAGCCAGTGCTTCCGGATTGGTAATTTGTTCAGAGGCCGCCAGTATACCCAGGGCAATCGGCAAATCAAAGGCGGTTCCGCTTTTGCGGATATCGGCTGGTGCCATATTTACCACCACTTTGGTGCGCGGAAAATCATACTCGTTGGTCTTAAATGTGCTTTCAATCCGTTGCAGACTTTCCTTTACTGCATTGTCAGGCAAGCCTACTATCATAGGGTCCTTCCCCTGATTATGAATCCAGTTTACTTCAATGGTAATGGTGGTGGCTTCCACTCCATATACGGCAGAGCCAAAGGTTTTGATCAGCATGACGGGAAGGTAGATAATAAGGGAACCGGCATGCCTGTTGAACAACCGGGATTTTTCCCGTATTTGCTGTTTTATTTCTCCTCCTTCACGGTGATTTCAGCAAGCAACGATGTTTTATAATCGGCATCCAGCTGCAATACGGGGCTGTTTATTGGGAAAATAAATGTGTCCTTTCGTTTTGTAAGTGAAACGTTCTTTGACAGATTATCCCGGAGGCCGGTAATCAACAGCATCTCCAGGGGCATTTCGAACAGTTCATGCTGTGTCTGTTCAACGGTAATGGCTACCGTATTTTCTTTCAGGTTGTTTTTCCAGGTAATCAGTAAGCCGGGGTTTTCTTTTCTGAAAAGCCATTGACTGAAAAAATTTTCAAGTGACCGTCCGGCCACTTTTTCAAATACCTGCTGCAGGTCGCGCGTCTCCGCATTACGGCCACCATATTGCGCATAGTACTGTCGGATGCTTTCATGAAAAACAGAATCGCCCAGCTGACGGCGTAGCATATGCAGGACCCAGCTTCCTTTCTGGTAACTGTTGGAATTAAGGAGACTTTTAAAAACGGGCGTACTGTCCACCACCGGACGTTTGCTTTCTTTTACAAAACTTAAAACAGCGGCCCGGTCGTCGTTCATCCGGTTGTTCAGGCTGTCCGTTCCATATTTATGTTCCATAAAAACATGGGTGAGATAAGTGGCAAACCCCTCACTCAGCCAGAGATGCGCAAAACTTTTCTCCGTGGCCATATTACCAAACCACTGGTGTACAATTTCGTGAGCAAATAAACCTTCTTCGGCCTGTTGCCCGTTAACTGAACTTTCGTAGTAAAAAATAGCGCCCGCATTTTCCATACCTCCATACATGGTTCTGGATTGTACATTGGCGAGTTTACGATAAGGGTAGGGGCCAATATACTGATCAAAAAATGCCAGTATATTTTTCCCGATGCTGTAGTCATGAAAACCATTGTCCCTGTTTTCGGGAAAAACCCAACTGCTGACCGGGATGCAGTTATTGACATAGCCTGTATGCTGCACCGCAAAGTCAGCCACCCCGATCACCATTACTTTGGTGGGCAGGGGCACATCTTCCCGCCAGTGCGTACGTTTTTTATTAGCGGGCAGATTGGTTTCTTCCACCTGGATGCCATTGGATATTACCTGGTAATGGGCGGGTGCTGTAACTAAAAATTCCACCCGGGCTTTATCGCCCGGTTCATCCACACAGGGAATCCAGTAATGCGCCCGGTTGGGCCAGTTGTCGGCAAATAAAGTGCGCTTGCCAAACATATTTTTGGAAATAATCAGTCCGTCGGAGGGTACCCCTTTATAGAGAATAATCAGTTCAAGCGTATCTCCTGCAACAAAAGGTTGCCAGGCCTCCACTGTAATTTTATCGTTCTGATGAATAAAGGCATTGCTTTTGTCCATGTTTTGAGCGGGAGAAGGAGACTGCAGATAACAGCTGATTACCTGCATGCTTTTTTTATTGGAACGGTTGCCGGCAAAATCAACCTGTACGGAATTGCCTGGTTTGAGCGGACTGAGCAGGATCACCGCTTTGCCATAAATGGTATCATGGGTGTCATTGATTTCTAAGGAAAACTGATAATGAAGAATATCCACCGGCCGTTGGCCCCGGGCACTGATCAGCCAGCAGGCAATCAGCACAAGCAATACGGTTTTTTTCATAAGCTGAAAATTCCGATAAATGTACGCAATTCCCCCATGTGGTACCGTTAGCGGATTTATAATTTCTCCAGCATCTCCACTACTTTTTCCCGCTTCAGGATCACATACCCGATCCGGTCATTGCTGATTCCTTCCTTGAGCTGGTAGCTGAAACTGAGTTGTTCATCCGTAACCGTGGTTTCAAAATACCGGAAGGAAATGTTGGGGTAGGGTTTGAGCTCTTCCCCGATTTCATATAAGTGGGTGGATAAGATGAATAATGAGTTTTTAATTTTAATCAGACCGCGGATAACGGCCAGTGAACATTTCATGGCATCCTGTACATTGGTACCCTTAAACAGTTCATCGATCAGCACCAGCCATTTTTTCCCGTTATTAATTTTTTCAATGGTGTTTTTTATCCGCTGCACTTCATTAAAGAAAAAGCTCTCACCGCGGGCAATATTGTCCACCACATTAATGTTGCTGATCAGTCCGTCAAATAAAGTCAGTTTCATTTTTTCCGCCGGTACGCCCATGCCAATATGCGCGAGGAATACGGCCGCCCCCACCGATTTGATCAGGGTGCTTTTGCCGGCCATATTGGCGCCGGTCAGGAACAGGAAATTCTGTTCCGGGTTCATTTGCAGGTCATAGGCCACCGGACCGGGCAACATGATATGATACAGCCCTTTTGCATCTACCAGCGGCATGTCCTGTTCTACAAACTCAGGAAAACTGAGCCCATAGGTTTTTACAGCCACCGCCATGGAATACCAGGCATCCAGCCGGCTGAAGATATCAATCAGTTCAAGAGTATTGGTTTTATATCGGCCGCGAAGATGATAAGCAAAATACAACTGTTGGGTGGTGTTCAGCCGCTGCCCACGCCGGGTGTCTGCCAGTTTCTGCAGGGGTGATTCTTTCAGCATACCATTAATCCGGTCTATATAGAGTTTCATATCCGGGGGCAGATCCAGATCACTCAGTAATTCGGATACCTGCTTCAGTCCCCGGTAAAAATCTCCAAAATGCGGAATGGAATACTTGATCATGGAATAATCCGCCTGGTGCAGCCATTTGTAAAAAAGATTATTGAATGAAGCCGGGGCCTCACTGATCGGATCAATCGGGTAATCAAGGAATTTATCCATCACCAGCACCGTACCATTGCTGATCTCCGCGGGCCAGTGCTGAATATGTTCCATAAACGTCCGGATCACTTTTTGTGTGCCCCTGATTTTTTTCAGATCACTGTGGGGTTCACTGAAAAATTTCCGCAGCCACTCGCGCCCGCCCACCGTTCTGGTAAAATTCAGTTTATGGAAAACGGAAAATTCTTCTTCGGCGTGGAAGATGGAAATGTCGTTGAAGGAGGTGTGGTCGATTTGCATAATGCTTTCTTTAGCGCACGAACCTTAAGCGTTGTCCCCATTGAGATTCATCAAATACGCCATTTCCATACACCATATGGCCGTTTACAAAAGTATTCCTGATCGTTGCCGGAAACATGAATCCTTCAAACGGGCTCCAGCCGCATTTATAAAGTATATTTTCCTTACTCACCTGGTAATTGTTGTTGAGATCGGCGATTACCAGGTCAGCATGGTAGCCTTCCCGGATATACCCTCTTCCCTGTACCTGGAAGCAATCGGCCGGGGCATGGCACATTTTTTCCACCACACGTTCCAGGGAGATTTTTCCCTGTTTTACGTAGTGCAACATCAGCAGGAGGGAATGCTGCACCAGGGGCAGTCCCGCATGGGCTTTTTCGTAGGGCTCATTCTTTTCTTCCCAGGTATGCGGGGCATGATCGGTGGCAATGATGTCCAGCCGGTCATCCAGCAGGGCCGTCCATAAAGCGGCTTTATTATGCGGCGCCTTAATGGCCGGATTACATTTGATTTTATTCCCCATTTGCGCATAATCATCACTGGTGAAATGCAGGTGATGCACGCATACTTCGGTGGTGATCCGCTTTTCCTTCAGCGGAAACATATTGGTGAACAGCTGCAGTTCTTTTTCCGTACTGATATGCAGGATATGCAGCCGGGTGCCATATTTTTTGGCAATCTGAATGGCATACAGCGAGGATTCATAGCAGGCTTCCTCATCCCGGATGATGGGATGGTCGGCGGGCACCAGTTCACGGTTTTCCAGTTTCAGCCGGTCCAGGTTACGTTTGATGATGGTTTCATCCTCACAATGAGTGGCAATCAGCACCTCCGCTTCACTGAATACGCGGTCCAGGGTATTGGGGTTATCCACCAGCATATTGCCGGTACTGCTGCCCATAAATATTTTTATGCCGCAGACATCCCGTTTTTTTTCATTGGTACGCAATACTTCTTCCGTGTTGTTGTTGGCCGTTCCCATAAAAAAGGAATAATTGGCGAGAGAACTGCGGGATGCAATCTGATATTTTTCTTCCAGCAGTTCCTGGGTCAGTGCATTGGGGATCGTATTGGGCATTTCCATAAAACTGGTTACCCCACCGGCCACTGCGGCCCTGGATTCTGTGCCGATAGTGGCTTTATGGGTCAGCCCGGGTTCCCGGAAATGCACCTGGTCGTCAATACAGCCGGGTAACAAATGTTTCCCTTCCCCGTTTATTTCAGTATAGTTTCCTCCCGGATCACCTATATTGGAATCAATCCGTTCTATCCGCCCCTTTGACAGCCATACATCCATGGTGCGGGTCTGTCCTTCATTGACGAGCTGTATATTCCGAATCAGGTAATTTTGCATATCTTGTCCATTGAATTTATAGTCAAAGCCAATACCCATGCAATTTAAACAAAGCCTTGTAAGACTGGCACTGATCCTGCTTCCAATTTCCGGATTTTCACAAACGACATTCTTGCCACAGGGGGATAAATCCTCCCTGTTACTGGACCGCCTCGAAATCCGGGCATACAAGGATTCGCTGTTCAATTTTTCTAAAACAAGGCCGCTTAGCCGCCAGCAGGTCATAAATGCATTGCTGTTGGCCAACGGACAGAACAGGCTTTTACATAATAACCGGGTAGCAAAATCCATGACCCGGATCGACCAGTATAATTTAAAGCAGCTACTGGCCAATAACCTGGAATACCTGCCAGACAGCCTCCGGTCCTCATTCCATTCCAAAAAACCGTTTCTCAAAAATTTTTATACCTCCCCGGCCAACCTTTTTGAAGTACATGTGAAGGATTTTGACCTGGTGATCAATCCCGTCCTTCAATTCAGCCTGTCAAAGGAAAAAGACAATACGGATAACCTGTTTCAGAATACAAGAGGAATCACCTTGCGCGGGCGCATCGCCAATAAGATCGGTTTTTATACCTATCTCACCGAAAATCAGGAGAAAACACCTGGTTATGTCCGGGATTTTGTTACCTCCCGTCTGGCGGTTCCGGGAGCGGGCTTCTATAAAAATTTTAAAGGAACCGGTTATGACTATTTTGATGCACGCGGCGGGGTCACGTTTAATGTGACCCGTTATATTGACGTGGCTTTTGGCTATGACCGGAATTTTATTGGTAATGGACAACGCAGTTTATTCCTGAGCGATTTTGGCAACAGTAATCTGTTTCTGAAACTCAATACCCGGATATGGAAATTCAATTACCAGAATCTCTTCATGGAGCTGCACAATGCGGATAACCGGATTGGCGACCGCCTGATCGGGAAAAAATATGCGGCCATGCACCATCTGGATGTGGCGGTAACTAAATGGCTGAATGTAGGATTATTTGAAGGGGTGATTTTCGGCCGGCAAAACCGTTTCGATTTCGGTTACCTGAACCCCATCATTTTCTATCGTTCGGTGGAGCAACAGAACGGAAGCTTTGACAACTCGGTGGCCGGACTTGATGTAAAAGCCAATCTGCCGCATAAGGTTCAGGTATACGGTCAGTTGCTACTGGATGAGTTTCTGTTGTCGGAGATCAAGAATAACCGCGGCTGGTGGGCTAACAAATGGGGACTGCAGCTGGGGGCAAAATATATTGACGCTTTGGGTATACCCAATCTGGATCTGCAGCTGGAGCATAACCGGGTCCGGCCTTTCACGTATTCTCACCGCGACTCCGTAGCCAACTACACCCATTATAATCAGCCGCTGGCGCATCCGCTCGGAGCCAATTTCAGCGAATGGATGGCTATCGCCCGTTACCAGCCTGCGCCTGGGTGGCTCATCACCGGTAAACTGATTGCGTATACACAAGGCCGTGACAGCAGCAGCCGCAGTTTCGGCAGCAATATCTTCTTCCCGAATGTGGCTCCTTTCCGTTCAGGTGATTTCGGTTATGAAAATGGCAGTGGCTGGAAGACCAAAGTGTTTTACGCGTCCCTGCATGCTTCTTATGAAGTCCGGGAAAATTTATTCCTGGATCTGAGCGCCGTTATACGTAAACAGGACACAAAAACAGCCCCGATAGTAAGCAATAATACTTCTGTAATCAGCCTGGGAATGAGGTGGAATATGTTCCGGAGAGAGTTTGATTTTTAAAGAAGCTATAAATTTTTTCTTCCCGGTCTATCCTTCCAGGTGAATGGTAAACACGATCATTCTGGATTGAATTCTGTCAAACACACTGGAGAAACGTAAATTGGGATCTCTTGCATGAATATTGCGCCGTCCGTTGCTGATCTTAATTTCCGGAGAAAAAATAAAGCTGGGAAAGAAAAAGTTGAAACCGATACCCAGTTCCGGACCAAAATCATATTTCTGAATCTTAATCAGGTCTTCCGCCCGTTTTGCCCTGGCGTTACTGGCCATATCAATATCCGCTTTTACCCCAGCCAGTGTGTATACCCTGAAGTTGCCGATCCGGTCGCTCTGGAATTTGATCTGCAAGGGAAAAGACATGATCACCGATTCCACATTTTTTGTAATCTCCGTCTGCCCGTCCAGGTCCGGATATTTCAATTTATAATAAATTTTACGGTCAATGAACATCAGTTGCGGATTAAAACGTACCTGGAACCGGTTAGAGATACGGGCTGTGGCAGATAATCCCAGGGTGAGCCCTCCCGAATTAATCGGTTCGGCCACCATTACGCTGTCAGACTGCAGAAAACGGGGGTGAAGATCTGTCTGGAACCGGGCCAGATTCAACCCCAGAATACTGATACCAAAATAGTAAGGCTTACTGTCATGGTCATACATATTCATCTCCACCCGTTCAAACTGGGCATTGGTCTGCATAGAAATGAGAAGCAGGCCGGTAAGGTAAACGGGTAAAATGATTTGCTGAATCAGCTTTTTCTTCCGGAATAAATGCAACATATGCCTAAGGTCAGCGGCAGGAACTCCGTTTCGGAATAACCTGCTTTTTTTAAAATGTCAGTAAATAATTGGCGGTCAGGAAACGCTTTGGCTGATTCATTAAGATATTCGTACGCCTCTTTGTTCTGTTTGAACCAGCGTGCCACCTGCGGGGCAAAAATCCCCATATACAGGTTATACAAACCTTTAACCGCTTTCCGGCGGGGTTTTGAAAATTCCAGTACAATCAGACGACCTCCGGGTTTTAATACCCTTTTTATTTCAGTGAGGCCTTTTTCCAGGTTTTCAAAGTTTCGAACTCCAAATGCCACCATCACGGCATCAAACGTATTTTCGGCAAAGTTTATTGTCTCTGCATCTCCCACATGTAACTGGATTTTATCCCCAAGTCCTTCTTTTTCAATCTTTTTTCTGCCCAACTCCAACATGCCTTCAGAGATGTCAATACCTGTGATCTGATCCGGCTTAAGCAGGGGATAGGCCATCAGGGCCATATCCGCTGTCCCGGTGGCCACATCCAGGATATGGCGGGGATTATCCTTTTTCAGCATTTTAATGGCTTTTTTCCGCCAGCTGACATCAATACGGGCAGACAAAAAACGGTTCATCAGGTCATACCGGCTGGCAATGCGGTTAAACATTTCAGCTACCTGCTCTTTTTTGGTCTTTTCAGAATCCCGGAAAGGGATAATGGAGTCGTGTGGTAAAGGATTTGACATGGGGGGCAAAGGTAGAGAGTTTAGCAGTTTAGTCGTTTAGATGTTTAGGCTTTTCTCCGAACTAATTGCACCGCAGCCCCCTAAACACCTGAGCGCCTAAAC
>Ga0075152_10000210_pt1 | contig 47527 bp, 74 predicted proteins | sample JI61114C2DNA_FD_70964 | JGI IMG/M metagenome (GOLD analysis project Ga0075152, IMG submission 70964) | Wastewater effluent complex algal communities from Wisconsin, to seasonally profile nutrient transformation and Carbon sequestration -... | ecosystem: Engineered > WWTP > Effluent > Algae...
CAATCCGTACTGTAGGTTACGCTTCTTGGATCCAAGTTAACTCTTGAAGGGATCTTATCAGTGAAAATTCGACGTTGCTTCGGCATAAACTGTGGGTATGATTGATCCCTTTCCTCAGAAGCAAGTGTTCTAAATTACTCCTGTAATAAATACCCCAAGAATCTTCCGAATTCTGCGTAGTTCATGTAATTCTTGTCTTCTCTGAGCTGTCTCTGTGCCCAACCGAGCAATTGCTCAGATTCCTCTTGACTCAGAATTCCCCTACTAGCCATGAAATTGACCATCTCCGCCGTGCCGAGATACCCATCATGGTTGCCGTCCAATTTCTTGAAAGTCTTGAATATCTTTCCCGGTGGAAATATTAAGCTCTTTTCGAGTTTTGCTTTGATTCGAGGATCAAGCTCGACGGGAGCATCTTGACTGTGAGGGTTGACTTTGTTTTCCAGAGGAAGACTTCGGGGATAGTGATCAACCCTTTGGTGGTAGTTCAACGCATGTTCTTCATAGATTATCTTAGCAACATCGGAAGTGGAAGTTTGGTTGTCCGCGTTGTATACAAACATGTTCAGAAAGCCCTAAAGTTCCTTTTTGCGTATAGGCTCGGAGACACTCTTCATGAGATCGATCATAAATCGTCTAAGCTGCTCATGGCTTACTGTCTACTGGGGCAGTAATCGATCAACAACCTTGTCGAACAGTTCTCTGTTGCTGATGTACTTCCGAATTCGGTTCTTGAACGATTCAGCCTGTGTGATATTGGCTTAGAGCTGCGGTGCTGGCATACTCCGAATATTGCTTTGATTCAGCTCACAGAGATACTCTTTCGAAAAATTGAGGTGTTTATACTTCAGCAGGTTCTTTGTCTTTGAATCCAGCACCTTAGGCTGTTCCTCGTCGAAATGGGAGATCTGCAGTTCAAAGTTGTGCAACTCCTTCAAGAAAGTCTCCGCGTGAAGGAACCGTTCTCGTTGCGCGAATTCCTCGTAGACGGTACGGCACTCGAACTCGCTCAGGTCTCTTGCTCCAGCCTTATCTAGCACAAGCCTAAATCGCTCAAAGGTGATATTGTCCTTGTAGTCGTCCATCAATCTTTGAATTTGCTCCTGCCTGTTCTTGAGCAGCGTGAACACTCTTTTTTTATTGTATACTGGTAGGGGAAGCTCCTTGTCTGGCAGTTTCAGCTCCTTTTCGAATGCACTCTTTGGCCTTGGTTAGTAGAGCATCCCTAGAAAATCGTTGAGTGTGATTGCATTCTTCTCCGACGAAACGTACTTTACAAACTGCTCTGCCTCCTGATCGTCGACTTCGATTCCCATGCTGTTCATTATCACTTGTGCATTCTGTGGACTGATTTCTCCTTTATGATCTTGATCCCACTCCGCGAATATGTTATAAATCTTCTTGCGGTTGGCATACTTCCTCTGAATTATCTGCTTGATGTCCTTCATCTTCTCAATGTTGTGGCCCTTCGAACTGTCGAAGTATATCACCTTTGTATTTTGGATGTCATCTTTGTACAGGCAGGTGCGACTCAATATGTTTCCCTGAGACTTATTGTGTAGCAGCATGTCAGGATCTGAGTTCTCATCCACCAGCCTTTTGTGGGGGTGGTCTTCTTTTATATTGCTTGGTAGCACATCCATAAACCAATCATTGTCTACTTTGTCTTTGGCTTTGAGCTTCGTGGTGGAGTGGATTCGGCAGTGAGACTTGGTACTGACAGCATCTCTATTCAAACGCACGTTGACTGCGCCTGTTTGAGGGACCCTAGTCCGGCGATGCTTCATCTCTTTTTCTATACGATTAATATTCCATAGCGAAGGACTCGTTTGAAGTATGTGTTAAGTCCAATGATTTGTCGATTGGTGAAGCTTCAAATCAGGAAATATCCAGTCTCCAGATGGTTCTTGAGCTGCTTGAGGCGAGACTCTTTCTTGGCCAATGCAAAGTCGTAGACTGTGAAGCTGTACTTTTCGGCCTACGATAACCTTTTTTCTTACCAGTTCCTTGACAACTGGGTTGCGAGCAACGAATCGACCCTCTCCAACTGAGTTAGCTGTGATGTAGGCGAGGCCAGACCCAAAGATGAACCTCCATGCATAGCCTATGGCGTTGTAAACGTAGTAATTGCGCATCGTTGTCTTCAGCGGTTTGGCGAGAACCGACAAAACACCGGTGACGGCAGCAATACCTTCCACATTGAAATCGAAGTGCCTCCTGAATAAGCCATCAGTAACCTCTCATTAGCGTAAAGTTTGCGATCCTCCTCTGTGAGCTTTTCGGCTGTCTGTTCAGCAATGAAGTAGAAGATCATTTTTCTGCGATACTCAGGCTTAACTGCATAAGTCGACTGGTACGTGGGATGAGACTGTCGTGGTTAATGTAGTAGCCCCGAGTGTTTTTGTGGGCTTGCTGCGAGAAGAGGAAGCTCATGATCGTCATCTCGACCGAGGATTCAATTATAAATATTGCAGTATCAACCACAGACGGTCAAGCGAACTCTTTGGTAAGAGTCCTTTTCTCGAGCAACATTTCAGCAACCATTTTATTGTACTCGCTGGCATTGCGTGGATAAGTCATTGCTTCGGGGTCAAGTGGAATGTTGCGTATCGACTGTGGGGAGTCACTATCGCTGTTAGCTGGTAAGGACCGTTTTGTGGGTTGGCTACGGCTCTTCAGTCGAGTGATCTCAAGCTCCAGTTCATCAATAGTATCCTGATATTGAGAATTCTCGCCCTCCAACTGCAGTATAATGCATTTCATCTCCTCCCTTTGCTCCAAGCAATCTTTGTAGTTGTGATCCTCGAATCTTGCAGTCGTGTTGCACTCTTGTTCATGTGTTGGTGGTTGAGCCTTGGATTTCAGTTGTGCTAATTCTGATTAAACCTTCAAACGTTGCTGAAGTGTTGTTTCCTTCTCTCGCTCCGCATGAAGCAGCCGTTTGGTGATACTGTCGATATGGAGGTCTTTTGTTCGTAGTTCCTGCTCAAGCTTCCCAGTTAGCTGAAAGGCTTTTGTGACAGCTTCCGAAGCTAAAACTGCTTCCGACTCTAGATAACGAATCCTCGCAGAGTATTCGTCCACCTGTTTGTTTCTCTGCTCCAACTAAAGTAGAATTTACTGAATCCACTCTTCCTGGATTTTCTCTGGTTCGCATTATTTCTTTGAGCTCGCTATCGTTTAACTGCTGGAGACCTTCTTGGAAGTCGGAAGGGTGGTTGAGTCATCAATACTCTTGCCTGTTTCCAACTCCTCAATCAACTGAAGATTGTTGTCGCGGCTCTCTCCGAGTGCTTGAAGTATCTTTGCGTGCTCCTTCCCGAGACTGTGCAACTGAAACTCCAGCTTGTTCTTCTCAAAGGACATGACTGCGAACTTTTGTAATACTTCCGCAAGGTATTATCCTTCCTAATGTTTTCTTTTGACCAAGAGTCCCTCCAAGTATTCGATCTTATCCTTCATTCTACCAGAACTCTTCACATACTATGCAAGACTGTCCAACACTTGCTGATGCGATAAAGGCTCAGATATCGATAGCACATTACAAAGCTGCTTCATTAGAGCACTATCCAACTGCGCCGATTCGTATCTTTGCTGCTCGTCCAACTGCTCGATAACGTGCGTTAGTTTAGTGCTCAGCTGTCTAAAGCTATTCTCCTTCTCCTAGAGCTCTTCTTCGAGGCGACGTATTTTGACAACCAACCGGACGTTTTAGTTAAGTGCGCACCGACACGCTGTCTCGAGTTAGTGCACTTGTTGGAACAGTCCGTCAAGCAGTTTGCCAATTCGCTCCTTCGTTGGTGATTCAATTGTTGGCGGCCTTCCCTCGATAAATTCTTAGATGTCACAGAGAAGTTTTCTGTCGAAAATATGGAGTTGTTTGGTTGGTCGATGCTATCTTGATGCTTGCTTACACCAGACGAATTCGGTGTGGGTTCCACATTCTCTTCTCAGCGGTTCAAATTTCTCAACACGACATTGCAATTTGTTCGACGCCTGGTCAGACTCATAAGATCCTGGAATTTCTGTTGGAGGCTCCACTGCCGATGATTGGACTGTTTCGAAGCTCCAGAAAGTCCTCCCATAAAGCTCTTTCATTGTGTCCATAAGAAGCCTTGAGTTTGGTTTAGGTTATTATAAATAACTTCCGTCTATTGGTGGGATATGGAGCAGCGAATGCAACCTCAACCAACCCTGGCACAAAGCCAACAACAAGAGTCCACAGTGAAGCCTCAGGTATCCTGCACCGACAACTCAGTAAGGACTTCTGGGCAAGAACCAGGAGAGGGGCGAGTCGCAGTTCCGTGTGCACTTCTATCTATGCGGTCTGCAGGTGCCACGTAGCTAGTCTGTGGAACAGTTTTTGGACCACGTACGTGAGCGCATCAGCAAGATCGGCAATCCTCAGTTTGTGCAGATCTACTAGCTACTGGAGGATCGACGGTTAGATGTGCTTGTGGGGTTGAAGTACGACTTTCAAGCCATCAACTATCTGCATTGCAACGCAAAGAAGGTACCACTGTGGAATTCAGGCAGATTCTGGTGAAAGATGAGGCGGGCTTGTTCCGAGAAGCTACTCCGGTCGTCGGAGAACTCTTCGAGGAGTACTTGGTGTTTAATGGAAAACCTTCAATATACCCAAACTTCAAAGTCTACAAACAGTCCTTGCAGCAGCGAAGCGAAGCATCCAAATTGATTGCTCCTGAGAAACCTGATGAACGCATTGTGGTGGACGTGCAGGATAAATCCTATTCCTCGTATCAAAATTCAAATCAAAGAAATAGCGCTTACCCCCTCCCTCCTCCTCCTCTTCCTAAAGAGCCTTCTTCAACCAGAAAAGAGTCTAGCAGGCAAGGCGACCGCAATCCCTCTCGCGAACGAAGCCGTAACAAATACGGTAGGTAACACTCCAGCGAGAAGCGAAAAGAGCGATCGCCTTCCGGTGAAAGGACTCGTCGTTCGCGTCCTGAGAGTTCTTCGCGTGAATCAACGAGTAATTCTATCTGGCAACACAGAAGTCGCAGTCTTAGGCGTACCGCTGAGTTACAACTACCGGGATATGGACGAAGAGCTATAACGCTGCGGGATCGACTTCAACAAGCTCATCTGGAGAACTGAAGATCACATGGAGTACCTTGAAATCAGCCTAAAGTATGGAAGCGACTTGCGAAATATGGATCGGCTCAGAAGAATTCGTGGGTATCCTGTTATAGTGCTGGAGCTTAACCGCTCTACAAAGCTTTTGAGTTTACTGCGGGACTACCAAGTGAAGATCGATGTGAGAGGCAAGACTGACGTGGAGGACCTCATTGAATACTTCAAGGAGTTCGGGCCTATCGTGTTGCTTCTCCCTGAAGACGAAAATATGCAGTCGTTCTACATAGTGTATCGTGATCGCGTGTCAGCGAGATAGCTATTGCGCACCAGCAAAAACCGAGACAACATCTAATGCTATCCTCCGAAGACTCCGATTGAGGTGAAGCGGCTACATAAGGAGGACACCTTCACGTACATCTACTGCTCGGCTAGTAAGCCAGGCTACAACGAAAGATCTCGTCGCGACGGCTATTGATCCGTTCAATCAAAATATCGTGCACTATTTGGGTGGCTTGAGTTCGTCTCTCAGTGGCAAATTTGTTGCATCGGTGACTGAAGACTAGATGTGAGTTCGCAGGATATTATCGATGTTCTCTTTCTCGGTCAGCTACCTTTCATACAGCTCTCGTTGCTATTTTAGGAATGCTTCCTCGTTTGGAATCATCGGGAGGTGCATGGTGAGACACTCGACGAGGTTTGCTGGAGAGTGATGAGGTGGGATTACTAACATCCAGTCGTAGACGCTATCGAATTCCTCGCCCATCGCCTTGAGCATGTCTCTCAGCAAGTTCTTCATGAAGCTATAAGATGGCCTTTCTGTAAATTTGAGGGAGCTGATGTACTTACCTAGTTGCTGGAAACCTGCTGGAAGACCTTCGCATAGTTCCTCGTTGGTGGTGGCTTCCTTCATTTCGAGAATTCTGTTCTCCCTGGTATATTCGTTCATGACTGAGATCTTTTTCCACGGAAGGGTCCCTTTGAGAAAGTACACAATCATGTACAGCCAGGACTGCAGGTCGTCTCTTCTGGAGCCATCGTACCCCTTGTTCACGTTGCAGCTGGAGAAGTGGGTATTATGGCGATTGAACCCCTTATAACCTTCCTTGAAGTGCTGGTTGTTCTTAGCAAGCCGGTAACGTAGAGTAGTCGCAAAGTCTATCAGATAGATTTTGGAGTTCTTCTTTCCATTACCTACTGTGAAGTTGCTGGGGCGAATTCCACGATGTAACAGTCCCTTGAAGTGTATGTACTAGAGTACTGAAAGGGTTTAGTGAGCAATCATCAGCACTGTCTTCAGACCGAACCTTCCTTCACACTTTTGCAGCAAAGACTCGAGGTTATCGCCCAACCTTTCCATAATAAGGAAATTAAAGTCGTTGTCCTGTCCACACCTGCGTTAATTTCAACCTGTACCAGTTCATATTCGGAATACCCCGACCTCCCTGGAGAGCTTGGAGTACTTTGCCTTCGTAGAACATCCTGGACCCACTATAGCCATTGAAGCTGAATCGACAGTCCACATCCTCCGCTTTCAGGATTATTGGCTCGTCGTTTTGGATGTTGGTTCCATAGTAGATAGGAAGGCTTTCATCCTGGCGCATCACTCGGTCCACCCGATAATGGTGGCACACCATTACAGTATAGCTCATCGTAGAACTCCAGCGAAGCAATTAATTGATTCATTATCTTCATAGAATTTCAGTGGTACTCTTGGCTCTACCCGCAACTCAGCGTTTAAATGCTGCTTCCCTCCGGCTAATATATTCAATTCATTATCCGGCAGATAGAGGAGTTGCGATGGGCAAGAAACACAATTCCAAGTTCCCAGCAGTATCGCTACTGTCTAACCTAGGCGAAGATAAAGAAGATCATCCAGGAAAACCAGGACATCGGCAAGCTTTGCAATACCATCCCGCCAATAATTGAAAAGTCCCTTGAAATCTTCTTGGATGATATCGTGGAGCGTCTCAACCAGATCGTCAACGACTACGAGCTATCCAAGATCACCCTCTCAGCACTGTACACCTTCAAGTAACGCAGAAAAAAGTCTCTCGAGGATTCGCAATACGAATTCATGAAGGACGCCCTCAAGGACATCGTTGATCTTGAAAAAGGCAAGGCAAAGCGACCGCGCAAGAGGTATTCGTTATGCTAGCACAGCCAAAAACCAGAAGACGATGACTCTGACTACGGACAGAACAAGGGTATGACTGCCCAGTTCACTGGGTAGCAAAAGAAGGGAGCTAAGATGGTTAAGCCGAATGAGGATGTCGCGAAGTGATGGTTTCTATGGTTTTGCATGTGTTTAATGTAAAGTAAATTAACTGAGGAGAGTTCCTTGCAGAAAGGGCCGAACTACAACGAAAGAGTGAGAGGCAACTAGCTGAAGGGTGGCATTCGGGTGAAGATACGCACGAAACTGAACAAACGGGTGTTGGATGTGTCCCAGTCAAGCGACAATGGCCACGATGTAGGTGACCTCATCCTGTTCGATGACTATGGATCCGAAAACCAAATGTTTGCTTTGAGTGCTGATGGTCCTGACTTCGTCTTAAAGTGTGTTAAATCAGGAAAAGCATTAGAAGTGGCGAAGGGAGAGCATAAGGACGGTGCTAAGGTTATCGAGTCCGACTATAAATCTCGCATGGAGCAAAAGTGGCGATTGCAGGAGATCGTGCCGAACTCAGGGGAGTACTACATCTACAATTCAAACAGTGGAAAACTGCTGGATGTTCCAGAAGAGAAAGCGGAGAACCACGTGTGCGTCATTCAGTATGAGTTCAACGGCAATAAAAACCAGATTTGGATACTCAAACACATGTGACTCAATGCTGATTAAATACTTTGGAGAGATTTCACGGCTTTTACAATTTCTGGTAGATCTCTCGCAGCGATTACGGCAAGTCTTCGAAGTAGGGATGCTTGAGTGCCTCGGTCGCTGAAATACGCTCGGCTGGATTGGCTCGTAACAGTTTCTGAGTTAGCGAGTCATATTACGGACAGCAGGTCGATGCCTTTTTCATCTAAGCGAGGCACAAGCTTATCGAGTCGCTCTCCTTCGTACTGCTAAAAGGTGTAGTTTTTCCAATGAGGAAGGTCCTCGACTCCCGGCCACACCGTTGAATTGGGTGTTCCGACGACCTTGAAGATCTTTTGCAGTTCATCTTCTTACTTCTGCCCAGGAAATAGGGGCTTCATGTTGGCCATCTCTGCAAAGATGCATCCTACCGACCAGATGTCTATTTCCGTCGAGTACTTTTGGGAACCGAGCAGAACATCAGGAGGACGATACCACAAAGTGACGACTTAGTGCGTGTAACTTTTGACTGGAATGGCTGAAGCTCTTGCGAGGCCGAAGTCAGCCAGTTTAAGGATTTTATCGCCTGAAATCAACAGGTTCTGCGGTTTAAGGTCTCGATGCAGAATTTTCCTGTTGTGACACACCTCGACTCCCTTGAGCAGTTGGTAGCAAAGTGTCTGCATAACAACTACTGTACCTTAACGACCATGGGGTCCATTCCCTTCTCTTTTGGAAACTTGCTCATGAACTTCTTCAGGTCGTATTCGACGAACTCGAACTGGAGCACCAACTTCTTGTTGGAATGCACCACGTCGTAGAGCTTTACGATGTTGGGGTGATTTAGCTCCTTGAGGATGGAAATTTCGCGGATGGCGGTGCTTGGAATCCCTTACTACTCACTTTCCAGTCGGATCTTCTTCAATGCAAAAAACTGCCCCGTTTCCTTATCTACCTAGCTCCAGTTGTACCCTTGACTTTGTAGACAACTCCATAAGTGCCTTCGCCCAACTTGTCGACCTTCTCAAACTTCTCTAACTTGCTGTGCTTCATTCTCGTAATTTCAAAAAATATATATGGACGGCAGATTTAAAACAGTCAACGAGCTCCGTTCCAAGGGGGTCGTGTACTTGCGCAAGGAAAGCCCAGGACCGAGGTAGAATCCCATGGTCCTGCCTTGCTCTCATAGTACACAATTGGCTCGGGCACTTGACTATGAAGAAGACACGCCAATTAAGGGACTTAGGTCAAACCAAAGGGACGAAAAGCAAACAGTTAATGAGAGACTCTCAAACAAGATTATTAACGTGTCCTATCGGCCTGCTAATTCATAAAGGCCATCTTCAAGTTTCCCGATTCAAAGCAATAATTTGAATCGAGCGCCAACAGTTCAACCACAGCTAAATGCGCAGCGATCGGGGGAGTAGACATGCCAATAGAGATTGGTTGAAGTGATAAAGCAGCTGGAAAACGAACGAGCCGTGAATCGCTACAATACTGAGAAGATAACCCAGTTGACATTAGAAAACGCTGGCAACAGAGCACAACTGAAGGCTCTCAAGGAAGAGATGAACTTGATGAGACAGTCGCTTCAGAATGATATCAATGCTCTGAAAAGGGACAACCAAATCCTCGTCGATGAACGAAAGTCAAACAGCAAGATCATAAAGAACTATACCCAAGATAACACCCATGGAATCTCAAGAACAGTGCGCATGTATTCTGGAAAGGATTAGTTGGATTAAACCACTCGAAGAAAGCCGTCAGATAACCCTCGCAGTGTTTCTGTCGAGTCGATGAATCGTATCCCAAAGAAGCAGGCTCCAGTTCAGCTAGGAGGCAGACCAAGATCAGTAAGCTCGCATCAACAGCAGGACGTATTGCACCATCATCACATCTCATATCTGCCGACTGAACGCAGACAGCCTGCTTACTTTGACCAACCAAAGATATCCCCGTTCTCTTATTACAATGTGACGGGTCATTGGGCTTCAAACCCTTTGGCTCACCAAAACATCTACATATGACCCTGCATTGTTGAAATATTGTGCAATTTTAAGTGTAAAGCGGTCACTCACAGCAGCACGACTTGAATATCCCCTTGGCAAGCTTCTGACCGAAAGGTATGAAGCTGATTGTGTACCAATAGTAAGCTAGCACCTGAATGATCAGGAACAAAAAGACAAGGGCTTTGATGTTGGTGGTCAGTGCAATTACGAGGGTGAGGATGATTGACACCACATATACGATGCTCGTGACAAGCCGAGATTTATTAGTCATTGCTTTCCATTGGCCCTTTGGCGTTGAAAGAAACACGCTGCCAGCTATGTTCAATACCTGCCCGATGGAGTACAGTACAGCGAATGTCACTGCATCGCTCGAAGTCAGCAGCGATGCTGTTGCGAATATAGACAGAACCCATCCAATGACTGAGCATACAATCCACCCGATCGCTCTTTGCTTCAGAGTCAGCTTAGGACAACAGCTGTCATTCTTATCCCCTCCGGTGAAGAGGCTGGGTAATTCAATTTCCTTGTTTTCCTTGTTGCCCATCCTCGTACTTTGAATTCGCTTAAATCATATAGTTTGGACATCACAGCTGCTTGAACTGCCCTGCTAATTCTTTCATCTGCTCCTCGAATAAGAACTGACAGCGAAGCTGTTGGTAGACCACGTCTGAGTCGTGTCTCACAAATATCTCAGAGCCGGCTGGGATTTGTACCGTGGCTTCAATGAATACCTTATGCTCAGTGTGGTTTCTCATTACGAAGCGAGCATTGTAGCGGGTGTTCGGAAGCATCTTAAATGGTCGATAGTTCTTGCTGTTAATCTGCTTGAATTCCTCTAGTGTGCGCGGTTTGACAATCAGATCCCGAGCGAACCTGCAGATACTTTTGCAATGTATCAGGTAGTTATCGAAGGTCCCCACCAGCATGTCGTCTGGAAGAAGCAGAAGTTTATCTAAGTGCTCGCGTTTTAGGACTGGCCCACGAGCTTCGCAAATGAGCTGCCTGGTTGTGAATGCGGTCTTAGCGAACAGTCCAAGATCCTTTTCGTTAGAGCCAGGCAGAGTCGTGGGTCGTACCTCCAGGTTAAGGTCGTCACAGTCCTGGCAGATCTAACCGAGCATTCTGGATTATACAACTGGCTGACCCATCAAATTCTGTAGTAATCACAAATGCTCCCTACTGTACCGTTTTTGGACCTTCCCAGCTATCTTGACCATAGCCTGCATATCCACCATTTAGCTGCGTAGCCTCTCATAGTCACGTTCTATGGTTTTGAGTCGACAATGCAGCAGCTCCTTCTCCGTCAGGGTCTATTGGTGGTTCTGGCTAAACAAAAGCTGCCGGTGCTCCAAGTTGTCCAGCTTTTGCCTATACTGTCCCTCGATAAGCTCAGGAATGGTCTTGAGCTGCTCCTTTAATTCATTGTTTTCGTGCTTGAGGCTCGAATTCTAGCTTTGTAGGGCCTCGATGTCGTTCGCCAATGCGTCTTTGTTGGCTGTCAGTTCGACAACTAAAAGTTCTAACCTCCGACAGCTTTACGAATACCTGTTCTGGAGCTCGACGACGTGTCTTTCATTGCTCTTGATTCTTGTGTGTAAGGTATCAGTGAGATGCGATAGAGATTGATTGGAGGCAACGCTTTTGATAAGCTACGACTGAGCCTCTGCTAACTGTTCCTTGAGATTTCTGTTGGACTGCTCTGTCGCCTATCGATTTCCGATCTCTTAAGCCACCTTTGCTTTGTACTGATTAACTTCTAGTTCAGCCTGCTGGTTTTACCGGCGCAGCTATTTCAGCTCAGTTGTCAGCACGTCATAACTTAAATTAACGTTGCTGAGTTTTCCCTTTAAATTGCTGAGTTCTGCTTATAGATGCGTAATCTGAGAGTGTTTGCTGGAGTCACTGCGACGGAGTTTATCGACTTCCTTGTCAAACAGCTTGCTGATACGTTGGTTGCTGGCAGGCTGTTTGGAAAGCCTTAACATGATCTCTCGGAGCAGCAGCTCATATTGATGTTGCTTCTCTTCCGAAACTAGGCTCAGTTTGGCCTGCAGCTACTTGTCCTCCTCTTTGCTCTTGCTTGCTATGATATCGGTGTACATTCCTTCCAGTCTCACGAGCTATTGTCTGATGTGCCCCAGCTCCTCTTCGCACTGTTTCTTTTCTCGCCCCAGCTTATCTAGTTGCAGCTTTGAAGACCGTTCGCTTTGCTTATATGCTTAAGCTGAGTGGTTGAGTTGCTTGGTGAGTTATTCTAACTGCCTACCATAGAATTTGTGTAGCCTGTCGACTTCCTAGGCTGCCTTAGAATTGCACTTCTAGTGCTCTATTTGATCCGCGTGAAGACCATTTTCGTCGACAAAACGAATCTCTTTTGTGAGCTTCTCCTTCAGGAGTTGGTTCACCCTCGCCAGCTTCGTATAATCCTTCTCCTGTGCTAACAACCTTTGGTTTAGCTGTTCAATGACCTATTACTTCTCCTTCATCGATTGCACACCCACTCGCCGGTTGCTGTCCATATTGTTTAGCCGCATTCCCAACAGCTTCATTTACTCGAGATGTGATAATTCGTTCATTGCTAGCTGCTTGCGGATCATCTCCTTCTCCTTCTCAGATTCGCCAAGCTTCGATTCCATTTTTTCTAATTGTTCACAGAGGCCTGACACCTGAGTCTCATACAAATGACATTTTTGGACCAGGCTAATCTTCTCTTCGTTGGCAACTTGGAGTAGGGACTTATAATTGGCTATTTCCTTATCCAAGTGGGCAACAATCCTGCTTGGATGGCTTTTCCGTTGGTCATCCTACTGCCTGCTGCTGCGTAGACTCTCTGAAACACCTATCACCCTCCCCGGCAGATTTTCCTTAGTTCCTCGTAGGTCTTTGAGAGTTGTCGCCAAACTATTGACTTCGTTACGGCTGCGAGAGTTGTTTAATTTGCGTTCGGTTAATGGTGACGGTTGCTTATCTTGCCCGAGTTCTCTGCTGTACCTTCCAATAAGATCCTTCAAGGTGATTGAAGCGCCATTGCTATGACGGTTGGGGCTAGCCGCTAGTGACATTTGTTATTATATATTTCATGTCTCGGAGGGACTAAATCAAGAACGAAGTCAAGACTGTAGTCAAGGACATCGAGAAGAACTACAAAGATATGCTTGCCTGCCTGAAGTTTCAGAACAAGACTGAGCTGGCTCGAGACCAAAGAATCAAACATAGCCGGCTTCGCAGCGCCGAGGAAGACACGGGTAACAGCCAGAACGAGGATAGCTAATACATCTTCGAACACGAGTTGTCGAAAGAGAGCCGATTGCAAGTCTTCACCATGAGACTGATGGGAAAGTTGGCTGATCTCAGCCGCCTCAACTCAGAGCTCCGCTCGCAGGTTCTGCTGCTGACAGAGCCTTCAGCACCAACGAGCAAACTCAAGGACACGATCGTCACTATTCAAGGATTTGTTCGGAAGCGAGCATGACCTTGTATGATACAAAAACTTTGCTTCAAGGACCAAGTGGTGCCGTTCTGGATGATAGATCCGCTTCTTTGCCAGCTTCGGCTTGTGGACCAGCTGCTGGGGTTTCTTCTTCAGATCCTCTTTTGAACTACGTCGAAGAACCACTTACGACACATCCGAAGATAAGATGGTAGATTCCGAAGACTACGAGTACGATAGCGCATGCTAATTGTAATCCGCTGCTGTCTAGCATGACCAGACCAAATCTGCCTTGTGAGAGAATGTACATTAAGCAGTAGATAAATTTGCCTACAGGGAGCTCTAAGAGGTGGAAGCGTGTGAGTACGAACTTGAGGCGGAACTCAGCTGCTACAAGCACAATCGCGAAGAAGCTGAATGACTTGGATATTACAGATAGTAGATTGCCATGATAAAGACGGATACACGTAGAAGCCCTAGCGTAACGATTGTTATGACGGAGTCGACTGCCACGAGGATGGCGACGCAGACCGTCAGTATCTTGTTGATGATGTCCATCGACACCTTGCAATTACACTGCACCATTAAGTATTGATAATACGAAATCTCACATCGAAGTTATTCCCTCAAGTCACTCTCGGAGTAGAGTTAGCTTGCCCAAAATACATTTGCCACCCAGAGGTCTTTCGTTCTGTAGCAACAGGAAATTTAGCTCAATGAAAAAGTCAAGAGGGCTCAAAGATGTTGCTCTTGACTTGCCTACCCCATTTTATCCTGGTTATTCACCTCGATTTGTGAGCCTCCAGCGGGCTGCTCCGGCTGCTCCTAAGGATATTTCTTTTCCTGAGTTACTTATTGCTTACACAACAGCCCAGGATAAGATAGAAAAGCGAGAGCGCTAAAAGCAATATTGAGGATCCCAACTGGTACCCAAAGCTATTGAACATCAGAAACGCGAGTCTATGAACAAAGACGAAATTACATAAGGCAGTAAACAGACTTTCCGTAGGAGAGGGACAGTAGATTGAATCGCTTTAGCAGACATTTAAGCTTGAACTCAGACAACACTAGCACGACCACAAAGATTCTGCTTCGTTCTGAATGTACATGTAGTAGATGGCCATGATGAAGATCGGCACACTCACAAGCCCCAGCGATATGATCAACAGGACAGAGAGTGCCGTGATCACAATCGCAACGCACACTGTCAGTACCTTCGCGACAATTGCTAACGACAGTTTGCAACTGCACTCCACCATTCCGAATTGATTATATGACCCATTGAAGGACGCCCAAAGAGGATCAAGGACTGTGGGTCGTGTTCATGTTCTTATTTGCTTCTGGACGCTTCTTCGTTTTTGCAAGCAGCCCTAGTGCTTCGAGATCTTCCTTAAACAGAATCCAAAGGTTTGTTCCGTCAGGGACGATATCTTTAATGGTTGCTTCGAAGTCGAGCTGTGTGCCGTCCTCCAAACGAACTGCCATGGGAACTGCACAGCTGCCTCCAGCGAAATGTTAATACCTCACGACAGATGCGTCCGCGACCCACCTACATCCACTGACTTGTACTGTATTTTTTGTTTGCCGTCTCCACAGTGCACGGTGAAGATCTTGTCTTTGATGTGGACTTCCAGCTTCATTAAGTATTATAGATGAGGATATTTCTCCGGTTCAGTGTGGGACTTTTCCGGCAGAAGACGGAACGAATAGAGGTGCAGCCAAGCACAACTACAGATGAGCTACTTGAAATCGTTGCTTTACGCACAGGAAAACCATTGGATAGTTTCGCATTGATCTACCGACAGGAGCAAGTCAGAGTATTTCAGTCAACTACGCAGGTTAGGATCATTAAAGGCTGGCCGCTTTCTCATTATGATATCCGGGGTGGACTTACATTCACAGTTGAGCTTTACGATGAGGCCTACAACCTCCCGCAGGATAGCATGAAGACTAGTAGACTACTAAATAGCGTCTTACCCCAAGCCTCGCCTTTCGAATTATCGCGCATTGATGAAACTGCCGAATAACACATGCGAGAGTCGTTGGCTGGCACAGTTATCTGTCCCTCAGCTTTACAGGAAGGCGGTAGGAGAATTTTGACGTAGATAACCTAGTCTTAAGGAGGTACCTTGATGAGCAGTTAGAGCTTCTACTCAAAGAAGTGCAAAAAGGATCACTTGAGGCTGTGAGTCGGCTTCTAAGAGACAGTCCTGAACTTGAGCATTCCCCTGAACTCGCCAGTCAAGCAAGCCAATAAAAACAGTTAAATATGATCAATGAACTGGGTCATGCGGGATGGGGTGCTCTTCACACAGCAGTTTACTACGAGCATCCGGACCTTGTAAGCTTTTTCCTGATAAAAAACTGCGACCCCAACGTAGTAACCACAGACGGATGGACCCCATTGCAGTTGGCTGTGGCAAAGAAAAACACGAAGATCACCCAACTATTGCTGGATTATCCCAGTGTAAAAGTGAATGAGTTGACTGCAAGGAGCTCCGCACTTCATATTGCAGTCCGTGAAGAGTTGCCTGAACTAGTGAAACTGTTGATGCAACACCAAGCAAATTAGCACATGAAAGACGAAGACGGTGTGGCACCCATAGACATGGCATCAAATCAAGAGATAAAAGGTATTCTGTTGAAACTCGCTCATCACGTTCCTGAGGTGGTAGAGCATTAGGCTTAGCCGAAATTCATCAGTGAACCTCCACCGATTCTCAAAGGTATCGTGTACAAAGAGTCGGCTCTATACAAAATGAAAGAAAGGTACTTAGTCTGCAATCCCTACAACGGAACTCTAATTCGTTATGAAAACGAATAGTCTTGCCCAAAAAAGCCAAAGGAGACGCAGCTACTGACGTAGATCAGCCAAATCAAGATTCTACCGAAGAAGGAACTTGTGTGGTTTATGAGTAAAAACTATTTCTACTTTTAAATATTCGCCCAGGAGAGAATCATATTGGGGGTCAAGCATGAGGAGCTGGCAAAGCGATGGGTTAAGGGGATCTTCGAGGCCTCTGTGTTTGCAATGACACACGAAAATAAGCAAAAGTAAGTCGAGCAGCTTGCACTGAAAGCCAAGACTATAGTGTTAGACGATAAGAACAATTTAATCAATTCCCCGAACGAAAAATAAAGTCCAGTTCGCCCGCGTAATAATTCCTCGACACCAAAAAGATAGCAGCCTGGGTTTTTCCCCCTCCTTAAGCAGATGTCACAATGTCGAAACAACAACAGTTCAGCTTCGCAAACAAAGGAAAAGGAGCAGCATACATCGGAGACAAGAGAGTTTACGCCCAGCAACGAGAGGTAGAGACAGTTCAAAAAGAGTCCTGGGACGTCTGTATTCGTATAAAAGTCTGCTGAAGAGGAATCGCTTCCTGTGGAAAGTATCAACACCCCCAATTTCGAATAACTCCGTCCATTTGAGGATAGACCAAGCTTATTCGAAGACTCTCCGAGGAAATCCAATTTGTTTTCACTCAAACCTGAGTCTGCCAAAACAACCATGATTTCTCACAGTGAAGTTGAACCTCCAAAGGTTAAGTTCTCGTCGTTTTAGCTCCTCAAATAAATTGGGTCTGGCTCGTTTGGGAAGGTATTCTCAGCCAGACTGAAAAGTACAGGAGAAATCTTTGCTCTGAAAGCCTTACAGAAAAGAGCTCTGGCTGCCAAGAGAGGAATGAAATATGCCATCAGCGAGGCAGAAATTCTTAAGTCCACAGACCACCCGTTCATTGTACGACTTCACTATACCTTTCAGACAATGGCGTACTTGTACATGTGTATGGACTATTGTTCGAGAGGTGACCTTAGTCAGTACATCGCTGAAAAATAAGTCATCTCTTAAAGAGAAGCAACTTTCATCGTCGGTCAGATTCTCCTTGCCTTGTAATACCTCCATTCGCGGAACATTGTCTATCGTGATCTCAAACCAGAGAACATGCTCATGGGCTAGGATGGTTACCTGAAGCTTGCCGACTTTGGCCTTTCTAAATAACTCGGATAAGAGGATAGCTGTAGCACTTTCTGCGGGAGCTTGGCCTACCTGTCCCCTGAGATGTTGAACAACAAAGAGGTAGGCAAGCACTCGGATGTTTACGGAATGGGATGCATACTTTACGAACTTTTAACAGGCGATCCTCCCTACTACGATGTAGATGGGGTCAAGTTGCAGAACAATATCAAGGAAGGAAGATTGAAGTTCCCACAATGCGTAAGCCCAGTCGCAAAGGAACTTCTGATGCGTCTGCTACATAAAGACACCACAAAGCGAATCAGCATCAAGGAAACGAAGGAGCACCCTTTCTTTCGGAATCTTGACTTTGATTTGCTGCTGCAGAAGAAGATCGGGAAGATAGATCTCCCTGCGCGTGAGCAACTAGATTCAGACTAGTAGGAGGAGCGGATAAACGATTCAAGACCGCGGTTCGTGGACTCAGACTGCCCGGACAATAAACTGCGAACGAGGGTGGCTAATTACAGCTTCGCCAAACCTGCAAATTGATACTTAAATGCAGGTTTAATAAGTGCTATGGAAATGGAAATGTTATTTATCAGGAGCAGCTGGAAGAATTCGAGGACCAATGCAATCAAAAACTAAGCGAAGAAGCAGCAGCATAGCCCCTTCAGAACCTTCCTACCAGAGATTCACAGCTCCGTGTAATCTCTAAAGGAAGAATGCGAAATGCTTCTCAAGGAAGACGACTGCTTTAGAGCTTTGAGCCCTCGAATCAATTTTGAGCCGACGACAATTTCGCGTCCAATGTGGACCCAGTTACGAGCGATTGAGAGAAAGCAACGCAACGAATGCAGCCAAAGCAGAATGCGCATCATCAGCGTGAACAGTACTGGCCACCCTGAGACAACTCCACCGGCCGAATAGCTGGGGAGATCCACCCGAACGAAGATAATATCTGTGGCTCAAGACTCCCCAATCCTCTGCTTGAAAAAGAATAGCTAGAACGTGCCTGTGCTCTTCCACAAACGAAATATGCACTTTGGAAGTGAGCCAATAAAAAGACGCAAAAAGCTTCATCGGAGGTACATTCCCCGGTAGAAGGAGTTCGGTACATTGGTACGGTAGCTACGAGAGCTCCTGAGCAACTGACGCGTATGCTAAACTTAGCCTTCGAGTTATAAATGCTGAGGCTTAACGATTAAATTAATAATAAAATTGATATGGCAGGCGAGGGGAGGACTGGCAAACGTCACAAAGCAAACTTCAGCAAGGGTGCCCCAGTTGGGCTCACAAAATATGACATTCGCAGGCTTGCTCGAAGGGGAGGTGTCAAGCGAATTTCAGGATAAATTTATCCCACAGTTCGTAACTTGCTCAAGGAATTCCTGGACCGAGTGATACAGGATAGCATTGTCTACACAGAACACGCGAACCGTATTACTGTAACCACCAACGATGTGGTGATGGCACTCAAACGACATGGTCGAACCATCTATGGCTACGGAATGTGATATTCACACCACCCAACCCCTCTTTCGCCTCTGCGGCCCTATTATTTCAAGCTATAATTATTAGACGTTAGGCTATGCTGCCCAATTTCGAAGAGATGTGCAACATTTTCATCAGACCGCAGCGCCATCGTTACAAGGTCAGTGACCTCGGCAGCAAGAATTTCGAACTCAGTGGACTGCGAGTTTACCGCGAAGACTTTCAGCTCAAAAACTGCAACGGGTTGTCTTTGGAATGCAGCGTCTACTCAACGCACAGCAATATGCGTGATATTCGTAAGACAATACTCTATTTGCACTGCAACTCTGGCTGTAGGTTGGAAGGTAAGTTCTCAGTTACGTAGGTCAAAGCTATCTCAAGTAAGCTATTGTCAACGGCTTCGCCCTAGTCCTGTTCGATTTCGCTGGCTCAGGCAATTCGTAGGGGGAGTTCGTATCTCTAGGTACCATCCGGCTAACACAGTGAAGGGTTTTACGAAGCTGAGGATATCTGCACAGTTGTCACGCACTTGAAAAATCTGAACCCGCAGATGATTATATGCCTGTGGGGCAGATCAATGGGAGCAGTTGCTGGTAACACAATAATCGACTCAGCCCTTCGCTACACCAAGAAGAATGACAACGTTAACATGGCAGTTTACGACAGTCCGTTCTCTTCTTTGAGGCAGTTAGCAATTGAAATTGGAAAGGAAAAGACCCGGTTCCCAAAGTTTCTGATCCAACTGTTTCTTGACTATGTCAAGCCAATTATCGCCGAGAAAGCCAAGTTTAACATCGACGACTTGGACATCACCAAAGATATGGACAAAATCAAAGTGCCAGGAATCTTTATCGGCTCCATGCGGGACCAGCTCGTACCGTTTCGGCAGGTGGAAGAGCTGTTCCAGCTGTATCGCAGTAAGAAGGAGATGTTCCTCATCGAAGAAGAGCACAACGAACCTCGCTCCAAGACGTCCATCGAAAAGGTGTTCAAGTCTATAAAAAAGCACATCAATGCAACTGAGCATGAAGTCATTCACATGCAAACATAAACCGACGAGACTTCGAAACCAAAGAAGAAATTAAATCTGACGTTGAAGTGCTACTCTCAAAAGGATCTGAATAGCTTTAAGAGCACTGATAGGCCCGAGAAGGCTGATCAATCAGAGCAGCTTCGAGAGGAAGAGTCAGTGAGGAAACAATTGAAGAGAGTCGTCAATATGAAGCCACCAACTAGAAAAAGCACTTCCGCGAACAAGATTGCTACGCAGCATCTTATTATCAAATCAAAGGACGAAAGCGCTCCAATTCTGAAGGGCATTTACCAAGCAGAAAGACGTCCTATCATTCGTAAATTTAAATCTCAAAACATCAAGAACGACATCATAAAAAATAACCTGTCTTCGGACCAAGTTTCCTATCGGAAGGTGATGGACCGGAGCATTAACGAGGACGAGCCTGTCGTCATGGGAGGTGAACTTCCACCGGCAGAACGAGAGCCGTTCGGTAAGACTCGCAACACAGTTCATCACATTGAGATGGCATTGAATGCAGACAATGACCCCAACTACAACTTCAAGCGGATAAGCTTCACAAAGGGCGGGAAACGCCGTAATAAGGAGAACTGACTGCTGATTGCTGGCGTGCCTTATTACTGTCGAAGTTTCATGCGAATATGAACCCGATCACAAACGAGAGAACCCCCACGATTATGAAATTACGGGGGTTTAAGATGCTCTCCGCCTAGTTTCGTCGCTTCAGAAGTTCTATCTTTGCCTCCAGGTTGCGGCACTACTGATCCAGTTTGCCTATTTCCTCAGCAACGCCCGACTCTTCATTCTAGTTGCTCTCGTTGGCAATCTCAGAGGGTGGGTTGCTACGCTGCTTAAACTCGGGGTTGCTGACTAGCGTGACCCCTAAGATTCGTCGATCAGCACATACCTTCCAGAAGTTCTTGTCAATGAGCATATCGCCACCTGTCATAACAGGTTTCCATAGCACCTCGAACTTATCGAAGCCAAAGGCTGCAAACTCTCTATCTCCGATGACTGCACGAATGCTAACTACCACTTCCTGTCCGGGGGCAATCGTAAGTTCGTAGGGCTTTACGATGTAGTTGAAGGGTGACGTGCATTTAATCTTAAAGCGCAGTCTTTGGCTATGGCTCACATTTTGCAGGTGTAGCTATTGGTTCAGTATAGTCTTGTCCTTCGCGTCAGCGAGTCGAAACTGGAGCTGACCACTCTCGGGGCGGATGTGCAAGTCACTCTTACTACCATAATTGGGGTACGTTAGGAAGCATATGCAACGGTGATATTGTATTACATTCCAGCACGAAAATTTCACTGATTGGCCATCGCACGTAAATGTGCAAGTTGAGCCAGCGCGTTGCCGAACTCCACCCGCTTGATTTCCCAAAGATGATCAACGGCCATCGATCTTTCCTTGGATTGAGCCAACTCCCTCGCCATCAACTGAATTTGCCCGAGCTGGAGCTGTAACGAATGGGTTTGTTTGAGATCGTTTTGCTGCTGCTGAATTGTGAGCTGCAATTGTTGTATCTCCCGCTCGTAGCGTTGAGTAATTCCTTTTGAGGTATCAGACTCGGAGCTGGACATCCTTTCAAGTTGCAAATCGTAGTTCCTTTTCAGCATTGCCGCTTCAGAGGCGAGCCGAGAGACTTCTTTTTAAAGACTGAGTTCTTTGGTATGAATTAATGTCTCTTTGTTCCTCAGTTCGTCCTCCTTCCGACTATTCTCTTTCGTGAGTTACTTTATCACATCCAGATACTCCGACCGCTATGCCTCTAATCTTTGGATGTCGATTCGGTAGCGCTTCAGTTCGTCTTCCAGGTGGGTTTGGGTTGAGTGAATCTTGCGTTAGCTATCTGCCTGGCTCATAAACAGCTGGCTCACTTCTTTTTGGTGTTGATTCAGCAATTGATCTCTGCTCCGTTGAAGTTCGATGTTCTCAGCTGCTAGCGTTTTGCATTAGGCGTGAAGCCTCTCAACGTCAGTGACGAGTTGGCGAATGGTGTGTTGCATGTGCTGATTATTGGTCAACTCTCCGAGACGGGCCGCCTCTGCAGCTGCTAGCAATTACTGGAGTTAAGAAACCCTTCCATTTAAGACGGTAATCTCCTGCTCAAAGGCATTATCCTGCCCCTCCCGCTTCTTAAAGATTTCAGGAAGCTTTGGCTGCACCTGCATTAAGGCTGATTCTATTTGAGTAATATAGTCCTCATTCTCTGAAAGCTTGTGCTTCAGACTTCTATTCTATTGCTAAATCGTCCGGATCAGGCTTCTAAGTTCTTCCAGTTCGAAGGTGACTCGACGACACTGTTCCTCAATGGCAGCTTTGTGAGTTGCGAGTTCCTCCGACTCCTGCTTTAAAACATTCAGTTGCTCTTCAGAGGGGCGCCTATTCTCTTTCAGGAATTCCTCACGTTCAGTCACAAGCCTGCTGTTATCCCTCAAGAGTTGCTCATTATCAAGCTGGAGGCGACTCATTTCTGTTTCGAGGAAAGTGTTGGTCTCTGCAATCTTTTGGTATTCCTTGATGACGATCCGAAGGTCATTGATCTCTCGTTTGAGAGCATCCCGCTATCTGAACACGGCTTGATGAGTTAATTTTGATTCCTAAATTTCACTGAGGAATCTGCGCTTCGCTTGATTCTCCACTTCAATAAAGTTGGAAAGTCTGCTTACTTCCTCATTGAGTTGCTTATTCTTTACTCTGAGCTCCTCCACCACAATTGAACGCTCAGGCAGTTTAGCAATGCCACTTTGCCTCATAATATTGCTTTGCTTCATTATCGTCACTACTCCCTCCCCTGGAGGTTCTCCCTTGCAAGTGTACAGATGCTCTAATCTCGCTATCAGCCCGCCGAAGATAGTCTCGTACTCAACTTACGTGTCAAATGAGTCGAATGCTGATCGGTTATCCTTGACCTCCTTGATGATTTTACTCTTTAGCTTGTCAAGCTTTGTCAGGTCTTCCTTAAACTGCTGGTAAAAGTTGAGGTTTTTATTAAGAATGCTTTGCACGCTTTCCCTTAGGGATTTCTCGAGTTCATCCTTCTGCTCAGCTAACCTGCCTTCAGCTTCTTCAGTCCGTCTCGCTAAATCGTTTTTGAGCTGGGTTATCAAGTCGTTCAGATCTTCACACTTTCTCGTCATCTCAGTGAGCTCCTTCTCGTTCCCTCGGCTGTTCTACTCCACAAACAGCTTCGATTCAAACTCTTTACGTAGCAACTGCTTCTTCATACTGCCATTTTCGCTTGACAATCGCTCTCGTTCCGAATTGGCCTCCTTCAGCTCACCTTTGAGCTTCTCGACTGTAAACTCGAGTTTGTGGATTTGCCTGTTGGCATCATCGAAGGCTTTCTCATCCACTCTACAGTCCAGCTCCATCCGCAACTCATGAATTGTATTGTGAAGCTCGCGTTCCTTCATCAGCATACGCTCAATCTATCGTAGCCTTGCCGAAAGTTCCACTTCAAGGTTCTTCTTCTGTCCATTCAACAGAACTTCTCTCGTTGTTGGTCGCTGATCTGAATTCGTGTTGCTCTCCTGATAGCTTGAAGAGTCGATACTGCTGATGCGGTCGATTACGGCTGTAGAAAGCCCGCCGAACTGCTTCATCTCCTTGATCTCAGATTTTAGGCTTTCCAGAGCCTCTAGTTGCTGCCTTCGAACTACTTCCATTTCCCCCATCATCTTTAGGTCGGCGACTTGCTGGATGAGGCTACTACCTTCCGTGAGGAAATGTGAGAATGATCTAGGTGTGCTAATTCCGTACCTCTGCTTTTGAAAAGGATCGGTTGGATCCCGAACACGATTCCCTTCGAGTCTACTTTGCGAAGGCTTTTCAGGATTGACTGTCCGCTAAGCTGGTTCTTCCTCAGGGATTGCTCCAAAACTTGGAAGTTGAGTGCCTTGTCGGCTGTGAATTGGCAACCGAGTGTACTACCTGCTAATATCTCTGCCGTTGCGGTGGTAGTCTGCACCGCCACCACACTCTTACCTGTCCATGATAATTTATCAATAAACTAAATACTCAGCATTAACGGGGCAATCTCTCATTTGCCTGTACTTTCCACGAACCAATCACAACTTTGCCTTTTGCTGCTTAGCCTTGTAGCCGTTGAGGTATTTATTAAAGATGTTGTTCTCCTGAGCCACTTCCGGGATCTTTTCCATTCGATTTACCCAGTCCTGCACCTTCGTGTACTTAGTGATGTCATAATCCAAGAAGCGCAGTTGGATCAGCTCTTCATAAGCAGACAGGTCGGCAATTGAAGGTAAGTCACTATCTAAATTTCCATAATCAGTACTGATGAAAGGGGTTGCACCGAGGTAGTGACTGTTCAAAAACTTCAAGGCCCTTTCAACGTCTTTCTTCGCCTATTCCGCATTGAAGGATTTTGGAATCGGAAGTCCCATACCTGGAGCGAATGCCGACCAAAACACGAGATTGGAGAACTTTCTTGTTCCGGTGTGATGGTAGTCCAGATATTCGTCGATCTTGGCTGCTTTTTTGTAGTCGTTGCGAGGATACCATTGCTCAGGTACATTAAATGTGCGTGCAAGGTAACGCATAATTGTGTGACTTTCTGCGAGGTTGAGATCTCCGTGGACGATAGCGGGCACCTTCCTGTTGGGGTTTATCTTTGCAAATTCGGGAGAAAGATGCTGAGTAGAGTATGGGATACTTCTGCTTTCCCGATACGGGTCTCGACGACCTCATGGGGGATTTTGTTGATCAGGCAGAACACCAGGATGGCCCTGGAGGGTTGAGAGGCATGGTCAATGAAAAGTTTCAGAGTTGCCATTCTCTGACGTCAATCTTATGGGAGATATTACACGAAATCAGAAGTCAAAGGATTCTTCGGGCTTTTTGGCGTCGTGATGCTTTACGTTGAGTAACGCCAGAAGGATCTAAACCATAACACGCCCCTTACCTTAAATTTCTTATTGATGGTTGTCCTCGCCTCGTTGATCTGCTCAACATCCAATTACAACAGAAATTTGCTTGAAAGTAGCTCATCGAGTTCTTTGGTGATTTATTTGAGTCTACATTCAATTATCAAAGATTACTTCCCGTTCTTTAGAATGGGTGAGCTGGAGCTTTGAGTAAGTTGCTTCAGATGATCAAGAAAACCTCGCTGGTAGCCGTACTCCAATCCCCACTAGCATTAACTTGCTCTTTACTTCTTTGCCGTACTTTAGGCCTGCTTCATAGTGCTATGAGTGACCATAAGTAGATGCTTGTTGTTTCCCCCTTTCGAGGGCCTTTGCATAGATCTCGCAAAACTGCTCGTTCTCCGAAGGAACGTCCATTATAAATTGTAACTAACCTATGAACGCAGCCGAGTATAGTAAGTTCAACAAGTCGCTCTCCGAGGGCTATAAAGAGCTGATCACCAAGCGACCCGAAAAGCCAATGGAGCACTTTATCTTCTGCTTGCTGTCGAAGGTGCCGGAAGAGATGTTAGCCAAGAACGAGTTTCTCAGCGAATTCTACAAGAACTACCAAACTCATGATCTCAAGAACGTAAAGGACATGGGCGTTTAATGATACACTTTCACACATCAGGCCTTGAAGAAGTCTGTGATGACGGGATAGTGATCGCTGATATAAGGTGCCTCACCGCGGAGGACCTTGAACTTCGTTACGGCCTTGGTTGAAGAGAAGAGTATGTGGTCGATGATGACAACACCATTGTAAGCAGGACCCTTGAAACTGTGGAAGGTGGTGACATCGGAATCGTAAGTGTCAGCAACATGCCTTGCAGAGGCAAACTTGTACTTTGACTGGTATAGCACGTCGAACATCGGGTCGCGGTCGTCGATGTTGAAGTCTCCGGTTATGTAAATGCTGTCAATGGGTTTTTTGCGGTACTTTGCGTCCTCAGCAATCAGGCTGTCAATGGTATCGAGAATGATTCTGATTCCACCTCTCTGTGCCTCCTTACTTTAGTGATCTAAATGGGTGTTGATCACCAAACTTTTGTCGTTCAATTGCTGATCTTCCACCACAGCGTATGTTAGGAGTCGAGGTAATCGAGCTCCAAACCCTGGCTGACCAGGTTTCTTCGTTTCGTTGAGCCACACGTACCCCTCGTCGATGACAAAGAACTTGTGGGATAGTAAAAAGATTCCAACCTCCTCTCCTTTGTTTAGGTCGCGAGGGATGCCTACATAGTTATAGTACTCCTTCAGTTTTTCTTGGATATAACTACGTTGCTGTGGTAAGGCCTCTTGGACACCCAATATACATGGGAATTACGTGAGAATCATTTTGCAGACCTACGTCATTCCATGTCGTACATTTTCTTTGCGGTTTTACCAGCTGTTGTCCCCGTCCTTATCGTTTTAGAACCGGATATTGAAGGTCATGATGCTCAGCCCATCCCGGTAGTGCAATATCTCTGAAAGGTTGAGCTTTCGATTGACTCCGGCTTCCCACTTCAGACCGTTTCTAAGTTGAGTAAAGACAGGACCTGATATCATCGTATCCCCCCTCGATGTACTTGTACTCGATGTTCTTGTCGTAAGGGATGTCGATTTGCGCAGTCCAATTATCTGACTCACAGCATTGGAGCTTGATAGCATTGAGTGGCTCCCAGCTACCAAGTTCGGGTATGCTTCCACACAGGTATAAGGCTTTCCCATATCCAATATTCTGTTTCTTGGTAAAGCGCCAGTTCACAATCTTGGACTTCTTCTCCATTCAATTTTTATCAAATACTAACTACGAGTTGATTGATCTTCAAATCAAGCCTATGAATTCCGACTTCGGCGTTTACTACCACATTGGCACAATTGGCACCCAACCAATATTTTATTTATCGCTGGACTATGGACAATCGGTCAGCTCTGCTAGTCCGACGCAGCAAGGACAACCTCAGCATAGCATACAGCCGGAAGGTTTCCCGAAGGGATGAGAACAAGCGCGACGGCAGCTTCAAGATTCGCAAGTCTGCAACCAGCAAGATGAGCACACCTCTAATGCAGTCTATCCGGCAGCAGGAGCTCGAGCCGCTTCGAAGCTACAGTACCGCGAAACCTATGCAGTAACCGCCACCTCATGGTTAGTTCATGATTCGCTGAGGAAGAAAACCTACGGCATGAAGCACACCATGGAAAAGGAAATTGCCAGTCTCACCAAGATTATGACCTGCGTTCTCGCCCTGGAGATGATGGACAGACACGCAATCGATCACGGTAGCTAGAAGTTAACGTAGATGTTCAAATTCGGGTGAGCAAGGGGGCTGCGTGTATGATTGGAACCTCCGCTAATCTTCCCTATGGCTACTGGATTCGTCTAATAGACCTACTTTACGCCTTAATGCTCCCCTCCGGCAACGATGCTGCTTGTCTGCTCGCAGAAGCATTCGGGCTTCTGATGTTCTATGAGAAGATCAAGCCAGAAGAGAATCTCTACGAGAATATTGTTTCGATTGACCTGACCAGCTACGAAAGCACTGCGAACTTCAGCAATCAGTTCATTAAGGCGATGAATAGAAAGTGTAAGATGCTGGGGCTTTACAATACAAGCTTCACCAATCCACATGGTATGACAACATCAGTGAATGTCTCTTCCGCGAAGGATCTTCTCACTCTGAGCGTGTACTGTCACAAAAATCCGCTGTTTATGAAGATCGCATCAGCAAAATAATACACTGCCTACGTACTTCAGGAACCGGAAGACGACGAAGAAAAAGGAATAGAAATGGAATGGCGTAACACTAATCGTCTGCTAGATTTAGGTTGGGAAGGCATAAAAACCGGTCAGACTCAACGTGCTGGCTCCTGCCTCGTAAGCGTAAGAGACAGCATCTTCATAGTCGTCCTAAACAGTATCAACAGTGAAAAGCGGTTTGAGGATAGCCAGCTGTTGTACGAATGGTACATCGAGAGCTAGCGGTCGGCAAGCTAAACACACTGATATTTACGCATTTATCAAACTTCTATGAGGTAGACCTTGAGATTGAACTTTTCCTCCGGATAGAACGATGTGACCACTGTTCGTTTATTGTACACTTTCCCTGCAATGGCCAGTCGAGCCCTTTTGGCTGGAATGATGTACATAAACTTGACGAAGGCCTTGCCGACGGAAGGTACAGCATATCCGCAGTTGGGATCTGGTCTGGGAATCACAATTTTATCCACGGGTCCATACTTTTGGCATTCTTCCCTCAGATCGGCCTCCAAATCGTGGTAAAACTAGTCGTCGAACAGATCTTCAATGGAGAACATATTCAAGAACTGGACCACTCGACTTGAAATCTTGCACTCTGGCACGTTTTTGAGCGTAAGCTGGATAAATGGGTCTTTTATGCTATCGTAGCTCAGCAAGAATGAACCCGAGGAATTGGCAGGCTTTCGGTTGATCTCCTCGATGAGACCGGTTTGAGTTCCAGGAATGAATCCCAGAGACATTGCCTTATTTCCAACAGTAGCGCGCTGGCATTTTAGCTTCTTGTCAGCTACTGCGAGGTTGTTCAGTGCTTGGATAGCCCTCTCCGAATTCTGAGGCTCGTCGTACTCAAAGAAACAGTATCCCTTTGACGCATTATTCTCCTTCACAAGCGTAAAGTATCGAAGCCGACCAAAGGTTTCGCAAATCTTTCGAACTTCAACATCAGTAAAATACAGAGGCATTCCACCCAAGTAAATCTTGTTTTCGCCACTACTGATGCTAATTGTGTTCTTCTCGGTCTTCTTACCGTAGCGCTCTTCGAAGAACTGTTTTGGCTTGACAACCTTGAATGTAGTCACGCCGTCGACGTACGTAAAGTCAGAGTGCGATCTGAAGAAATCTTTTATTCGCTTCTGAGACAGCTCCAATATGGCAAAGGTCCTGAGCTTGTCCAGTTCAACATCCTTAATCGGAGCTGGCTCAGCCAGTTCTGGGTTGCTGGTAGAAATCACCGTATTGAAGTATTTGAATATCTCTTCGATCGTGATCTTCAGGGGGAGGTTCATGCAGACCAGCTTCATACTGTCATTCTCAACTTCGGCATAGTGTTGCCGCTCTTCTGGTGTCAGCTCTTAGACCCCTTGGAGAAACGAATTTTTTATTGCGTCCTTGACCTTTAACTCTTCGGCTTCCTTGTCTTCGGACTTCTTGCGTTTCTTCTTCTTAGTCTTCTTCTTCTTCTTGTCTGGGTCATCGAATCCGAAGTCTTCGTCCTCACGTGGCGGGCGTTCCTCTTACATTTTATAATAGAATGGATAATTGAGTACTTTTGCATGTGAGAAGTTGCGAAGATCATTCGTCAAGGTAATCGATTGCATCGTCAAGCTTTCCTTTTGCCTTGCGCAGCGCCGCAAGGATCTTTTCCTTATCGGTGAATCCCATTTACTACAGTTCCTTAATTTGTTTGGCGAACCGAACTTACTCGTCCGGCTCGACTGTAGAACATGACTCCATCGGCTTTGCTTCTGATGGGCTTTTAGCCGCGTTTCCCGTTGAATTAGCTGTTGGATTTAGATTCTGAAACGGATTCCCGACGACCGGATTCAGGCCCGCACCCATATACGGATTGAATCCACCAAAAAGAGGATTCATTCCCATTCCAAAATTTTGAAAAGGGTGTGGTGGGAGTTGAGGGGACTGAGAAGTTTGGCTTGTTTGGTTCGGAAGATTTGGCATCATTCCTGGCCAACCAAATCCACTCATTGGGTTCGCTAATCCTGGTGTAGACGCTGTGTTCCCTCCACCGAATCCCCCGAAACCTTGGATTCCTCCCAATCCTCCCAACCCACCAGCACCCAATCCGCCTCCATTCTTTTTCATTTGCTTCATCATCTTCATGGTCTCGGGATCTACATTGGATCTGATGCTTACTTATGATCATCTTCAGAGTTTCAGGGTTGCTCATCATCACTTTCATCATCGGATTGCTTTCCATCATCTTCTTGGTAAGGGGATTATCCTACATCATCTTCACCATAGTCTCAGGATCCTTCAGAAGCTCTTCCATCATCGATTCGTAAAAAGGATCGTCCATCATCTCTTCCAACTTATCCTCATTCAGCCCAGATAAAGTGCTCATGTACTGGGGATGGTTCATTATGCCTGTGTCAGCTGGGACGTACCGTAGTTGCCGAATCCCACAGGATTGAAGTTTCCAAGCCCAGTCTGAAAGTTCGTCGGGATGGACTATTTAGGCTGCTGCACTGGCTTGGATTTTTCGAACTTGTTGATGACAACAATGATGGTTGAAGGCTTTATGATGCCGAGTAGTTTAAGAGTGTCAGCGTCCGTCGTGATCTTTCCTTTATAGATCAACTTGATCTTTTCCAAAGGAGCTTCGGTATCGGCTTGAACAATCGCCTTGAGCTATTCGATCGAGGTGGTTGGGTCGACGTCAACCACCAGTTCTCGAGAGTCGGTGAACTTGAGGGTGAGTTTGAAATTGTCGACAATTTTCGTCATGCCTACAAATAATTATTATGGTGGGAACTGAGGAAAAAAAACAAGAACGGTGAAGGAGGCATAGAGATCTGCGCCACCCTTCAAATAAAGATTATTATGAAACTCAAGATAAACCAGCAAAGCAATGAATTCCAGACGAAGAATAACAATAGCCGCGAAATGCCGACATTCTTTCTGAGTCGGCACAGCCGCTTCTTCGATTTCGATGAGAGAAGGGTCTTTGAAAGCAACAAAAAGATCAATCCCACCCGAAACACGAGCACAATTGACTTCGCGGGAGCACCCGAAGTTCGCCACTATCCTGGCTCTATCAAGAATGTGTCCATGATTGGAACTCTCCTTAGCGATGAAATTACGCCAAGCCAAGAGCCTCGCCAAAGGCAAATCTACATCAATAAGTACTGATGACTCAAAATAGGATCTTCGGACAGAAGAAGGAGTACGAAGTCCCTCATCTGTATGTCGAGTCGCATCAGCACAAAGTCCCTGAAGCATACAGCACTTACATGGAAGAAAAAAGTGGCTTCAGCAAACCGTTTCAGTTCTCTAAGCTTGTCGACGAGCTCAGCAATGTCCGTTCGCTCAACCGTCATGTACTCACTGAAACCACATAGAACCCTATCTCGAGCTCTGTGAAAGAGCCGGCAAGTCACGGCAGCTCTGAATTCCATAGAAAAACAGAGTCCAGGCAAGTGACCCGCAGGAGTTTTGCAGCTACAAAACACCGCAAGTACCAGACGGTGGAAGATGTCTCTGCACCCGACCGGGAAATGAGAAAGATGTCATGCCAGAATACTCGAGATAAGCACGAGAAGGTCTATAAGCAGATGATGGAGGAAGAGCGCCGAGCCTAAAATTCTGCGATGTTTAGCAACGCAATGAGCCACATCGTAGACAGTGAGAATATTCTGCAGATCCTTGAGAAGAACCGGTTTCAAGGCAGACGTCGGTGACTTGCTATCTTCCATTGATTCTCTATAATTAATTTAAACAGGAAGTTACGAAAGATGGCTTACCAAGTACCTGATTGGGAGAGAGTAGACCACCGAATCGAAGAAGGAAGAGTTCAAGAAGTACCTGGAGAAGGCCGGAGTGGTTGACCAGCTTACGCGAGTGCTGGTAGGACTCTACGAAGAACCGGATAAGCCCAACAACGCGATAGAGTACAATCAGCAGCCAATTCAGCTACGTCAAGAAGAATTTGGGTTCTCCTGCTGACCTGGATGTCGACAAGCTGAAGATTGAGTTCGAAAAGGCTAAAGAGTAGAACGTCAAGCTCAAGAAGCAGCTTGAAGAACTCAAGAAAGAGGTAACTTCATCTATCATTCAGCTGGATGGCCTCAACGCTGAGAAATCATGATTCACCGATCCTCTCGCTAATCAAAGAAGTAGTCAAGTGGGTCAGAATCATCAACGGCTCCGAGGGGGTTAGTCCTTGCGAACTCCTTCCGTCCGAGGTTCAGTTGTCTTGCCTTCGGCTTTGGAGATCCGATGATCTCGATCCGCTGTCGCATCCTTCGCAATGTAGTGACCGAACTCGCTAGGAAGCCTGTAGTTGCCCGGGCCGGGAGCTGAATTAGCATAGAGGTTACTGAGAGAGTTCATGGAGACTGTCTTACGTAGCGAATGGGGAAAGCTTCTCACAAGAGAGCTTCGGAACTTGGAGGGAAAGTACTTTCCGTCAGGTGAAAGGTTAGTTTGGTTAAGATCGTAAGCACCTGGTCCTGGTACCTTGTTAGCAGCATATTTAAACCGCTCGCTTTTGCGAGGGTTAAAGGTGCTAGCACAGCTGTTTTTGAACTTGGAGAGGAAGTATGCGCCAGTTTTGTTCATAGTAAAGGTCACGGGGTCTATCTAGCAAGAACGGTTACAGTTGCCGGGGCCTGGTACTTTCTTTTGTTCGTCAGTTTCGATATGAGTTCGTTCGCGGAAGGAATATGCACTCTTCGACAAGGTGGAGGGAATGTCGTAACTACCCGGTCCGGGGTTCTTGTTTGTACGAACGATCGACAGTGGTCCAGTGCACTGCATCTCTTCACGGCCTTCCCCAAAACCGAAGCCAGTGTTGTTTTCCTTAGACTCGTCGAAGAGTGTCTTGATCTGATACGAGTTCGGTGGAGGAGTATTCGGAACACTAGATAAGCCCCAGCATACCTTTTTGTAAAGTCGTATTTGGTACCATAGCCGAAGCTGGAAGTGTGGCTGTCGACAGTTGATGGAAGATTGTAGAACTTGTCGCAGCTGAATTACGACTTATGTACAGTATTTTCTTGGAGCTGCGGAAGCGTTGGCTGCGCGGGAAGCTGTAGAGCATCTTGGCCTTGCTGCAGTTCAGCGGCGAGTTGCAAATCTCTTGGCAATTGGACAGCGTGACTGACATTTCTATTATAGACTCGACTTTCTTCGGTGGATTAAAGGCTATAATAATAAGTTGAAGATGCATCAGGACGTCCCTGCTCTGGTGCTGCTCTTACGAAAGCTTCAACTACCTGAACATCAGAAGGAGGCGGAAGAAGCACTTGCGAAGATGGACGATAGCAACCCTCACATGCTGTAGCTACTCAAGATTGTACTAGTGTCTGACCTCGAAGGTAGATTTGGTCTGACTTAGACGTCACACAGCTATCGGCAGCAACCTATCTCAACAGCCTCTTGCTGGACCGACTGGATAGCACAGAGCCCATCGCGCTCCTGCAATTCTTTTCGTCATACTTGTTAACACCAGGCATAAAGAACCTCCATAAACGCATCCTCGAACGCTTTTCAATCGCATTACTGTCCAAGCTGAATGCATGTAGGCATAGCGAGTAACTTAGACTTAGTGGAAGAGCTAATCGTCTCAAGCAAGCAATTGCTGCAATCTAAACAGTTGGACTCTGTGTTCATGCTGATGGGAGCCTTCGCAGTTAGTGACGCAAAGCCAGCCGAGTTCTATCGCTACACCAGAGAAACTTTTCGAATGCCTCTCGAACTGCTCGCTAGCAACATCAACAACGAGTTCGCGATGGCCATCAACGAATGGGCAAAGTCTATGATCCAAGTCATGGACAAACTCACCATCGATAAGGACGAGGGATAAAGTCCATAGGGAACAGCATTAGCTATTGAAATCGCAAACTAACCCTTGGTGTCGAAGATTATGCATGGTGCTTTTCAACTGGGCTCCAATGTTGGCCACCTCATCACCACAGCCGCGCCTCTCCTTTAGCTGAACTTGCTCAAGTATGAGGTTTGTGAACGTACAATGCACCTTGATAATTTAGTACAACTTCGACTGTTAACTCCCTGCCCCGATGTGGAGGATACTGCTTGCCCTGCTTTTCAGCTTGCTAATCAAATCATCCCGTTTTTCCTGAACTCTCTCGCAATAGTGGCTTCTGATCAATCACTCGTGGAGACATATGAATGTTAAGACTTTGTAGTCTCCATGATGAAGGTGCTCAGGTGTCTCATAAGAAAGTCGGTCTTTTACGCAGTATTTTCAAACATAGCTTAAAACATCCTCGAGAAAGTGCTAGTGCCGCTGATGGCGATTCAGGAGGAGTAACTGATCCTTTTCCGATAGAGTGCAAGTGAGTTCCACAGTTTGGCTGAGGACACTTGCGAGAATCAAACCTATGAATCCATGAAAACGCAAGCAGCTTCTGTACTTGAGGCACTGGCTGACTATGTGGACGGATTTGTTTCAAAGGTGGTAAGTGTTTGTCTCGAGAGTTTGACTGTACAGTTCGGACTCCGACCTCAGCAAGGAAAAAGTTTGTTGTCCAAAGAAGAAGCGTTCTTAATCCTGTCTGTGCTCTCATGCCAGATCAGCAGCAGAAACGATCTACTGTTCGAGATTCGCACTTTCTTGGCCAATAGCAAGGCCGTTCTATCCCAACTCAACGAGCTAGAGCTGAGTAGACTCTATATCTTCTTGAGTTACAACTTTATAGAATTGTTCGACGATGAGCTTGAACTTGGCACCCCTTATCTTCAAAGTGCCTTCGAAAGACACACGCATCCCACAGTCGAGCATATTGCGCTGGACTTTATCTTCAATCAAACAGAGAACTACTGCTCGATAGACCTGTTTGTGGAACTGTTTGACAGGACTCTCGTGTGCGAAGTGGGTATCCTTTGGGATATATTCCAAATGTATGTCACCAAGAAGATGAGTTTATTGAGCGAACCCATTCTCATGCAGCTGGTCGACTCGTTGTACAAAAGAGTCGAAATCGACTTAGGAAAGATTCTGAGGAACGAAACCGATAACTCCCTATTGCTGATTAAGAGTCTCAATGTGGTTCATGAAGTCGCAAAGAATACCAGCTACCTGCGCGACAAGCCATTCGTCAGCGACAAGATTTGGTCTATCATAGATATCTTAAAACATCTGCACCAGATTGAATTTGAGGACGATATCATTGGGATTCTGACAGCTATTCTAGAGCAGAAAGAGGAGTTTGAGGAGAGGGAAATGACACTCTTACCCTACATCGAAGCCATTTTCCAGAAGTACAAGTTGGTGTATAACTGTCTGTTTAAACCTATCAACCTCTTCATTCTGAACAGTCCATTCACCGAGGAAAATGGTGTTGCTATCCGTCTGCTGAAGCTTTGTGTGCTGGGCCTCAACCCAACGTACGAAAAGAAACAAAACGAGGATGTAGGCGAAGCACTTTTATTGCTGCAGTTGATGCTATCCAAAGCACATAAACTGTTGCCAGTAGCAACCTTGACTGAAGTGGCAGGAGTGCTAAAAAATGTCATAACTTCGACCAAAAGCGCAATCGTCCGTGCCAGGGTGTTCAATTCGTTGGCTCTCATGTATCCGCGTCTCGACTGTCGCGAGGTGTTTCCTCTTGTAATAGCCAAAGCAGAATAATTTTCTGGATACGATAGAACTGTTCTCATCTTCGCCCTGTGTAGCTCTATTATGGAAGAGTCTGACCCAGCAATGGTCGCCCAGCTCATCTCCATTGCAGTTCACCATCTTTCTCTCTAGGCGGCGAAGATTAAAGAGAAGACAAAACCGAAGGAAGAGAAGCTGAAGATCTTGAGTATGGGAAGAAAGGGAAGTAAAAGAAAATACAAACCAGACGCTTCTTTCTTAAAGTCAGTCGAGAACCTTCGAAGCCCATGGAAGGGTTTGGATAAGTTTGAATACTTCAAGAATACGCTTGAAACTATGCGGAGAAACAACGAACACATGTATAACGTAATCGTCGAACAGCTGTCTGAAGCCACTCGCACCGCCCTCAGGGAAGTATCTGGAGTATTATGCGTCTCCAATAAACTCAGGAAGATCATCAAAGTGCGGAGAGATGTGTTCAGGGCGGATGTCCATGTCGAAGAGCAACCATCGGAAATGGTCGATGAAGGTACACGAGAAAGGGAAGACCTCGACGATGAGGACGGAAATAAAGAAAAGCGCAAGCGTAGAAAGGAGGAGGGGAAGAACAAGATGAAGAAAAAGTTCTGACTGTCAATCAATATTCAGTTAAAACGATGTTGCGAAAGGTCAGAGTATTTTATGTCTTTCATGTATTTCTCCACGAAAGACCATGCTGGAAGCAAGCCTCTGCTGGGCTCTTTGTACGACTCGATCCTCACGTACTTGTCTTTACATCGGACGAAGAGTTTCTTCTTGGGAAGGGTAAGGAGTTGCCCGACCTATCCTTAACCTTCTTGCGTCTCCGGAAGCAATGCGATTATTATCTCGGATCCTGGGAGGCGTGAGTAGCGCACTCGTGGTTGCTTAATGGCACGGCTCATGTTGTACACCTTCGAAGCAGGTAAATCCAAATTTAAGCGAGTGTCCTTGATAATAGGGGCGTTTGTGGCTTCTTGATTATTCTGCGGTTGTCCTGGTCGAAGTCGCTACAAATTTGTGGCAACATGAACAATATATTCGGCTGCGACCTTCGCCATATGGTGCTCGATGTCCTTATAAGGTTTGTGTTCAGGGAGCATCGTTCTTACTTGGTACAGAATGTTGCCTTCATCAAACCGGTTGTGGGAGATGTCAATAAAAGAGACTCCAGACTCTTTTTCGCCATTGAGGATGCTGTGAAATATCGGTGCTCCTCCTCGATATTTGGGCAGAAGTGATGGGTGAACTACTATCATGCCATTTCGGAATAGTTGAATAGTGGAAGTTGGGATCATGAACCCATACGACAAAATGACACCCAGAGTTGGGTTGAGGACAGCGAGTTGCTGGTTAAACTGCTCCCACTGTCGATCTCGCTCTTCTTTGCTTGCTTTATGAATGGGTGAATGGCACTCTAACTTGAGATATGGAGTACTTATTTGATGCTTCTTACAGTAGTCGGCAACCTTGTTGTCTTGTTTAATGGTGGGAGGTGTATAGTGCGTGACGGCTTCCAATTCAGGGAAGCAACTATGAAGTGCTTCGAGACTTGGTTGAGCTATATCATCACTCCCGAAGTAGATGAGCTTCTCGCTGGAGTTGTACATCAAAGCAGATAGCTTCCCCTTGTGGTGCTTCAGTGCTCGGTTGATGAGCATAAATTATACGGAAGTGTTCAATGGAAATATTATCGAAAATGAAAAGCAGAATGTAGAGTTGCCAAAGCTTACCGAACAAGGAATATCATGCTCGTGGGGAGTTTAAAGTTCGCATCCAACCATCACGTTCTCGTGCACCCAAGAAAATCCATCAGCGAAGCCAAATGGTTATCGAAACCTGCCCTGAGGATTCCCAGCAATTCCACCCAACCAACAACGGTATCCTGGGGGATCTCCACGGCGTTACTTCGCTCAAGGATCTTCATTCAGAAAGCGAAATGACACTTACCTTCCTCATGGATAAGCTTTCGATGATTGACAAAATTCATCGGCGTATGGTCAACCGGTACGCTAAAATCCATGACTATCGCTCAAAATTCATCATGGCTGGACGTCAGTACCAGGTCCAATGACCTTCGGGAGAATATGATTCTGGTCTTTGAATGAAATTTGGAGATGTCAAGGTTGGTGGTTAACGAACTCGTTAGTCCTGAAGCAGCTCGAGCGAAGCTTTTCATCAGCTACCAAATTCGCCTTGGTCTTGAAGCCTGAGTACCCAGGAACATTGACGTGGCTGCATGAAACGACAAGTACTAATTTTCTATGAGATTGTTCTTTAGAAAGGTTGTACGAGTTTCCTCTCCCTTCCCGTGCTCAAAGGCTCTGCCGTATGTCTTTGTGCTGGGGATAAATCCCTGATAGCCAGGAATATGATCAACGAGCTGTGTGGTTCCAGCCCTAGAGTTATTTGCGAAGTTACTTCAGAGGGTGATAGATGCGAGGCTGGCTGGTCGACTACTCATCCATGATATGCGGTTTGGGTGCGTGTCCAATCTTCTCCCCATAATTGAATTTGTAGTCTGTGACTCCAACAGGCGCTTTATTGAAATGCGCGAATGTGTTCTTCGACCACTCTGGTTGAGCTGGTCGAAAGAGGTTTGCTGGTCGATTATTCGCTGAGGAACTTCTCATCGTGCTACTCTTCAGTTGCTCTCCCTGAAGAGTATTTCCGCCAGTGTTCGACTGATGGGTTGCATTTGGGGTGACTCCGGGTATGCCGTTGAGATCCTGCCTTATTTGAAGAGGTACATCCACCTGGTGTTTGTAGTTGCTTTTCCAATGCTCTACCCCAGACTTTAGAAACTGGCTCTTAGCAGCATCTAAGGAGTCTGCGTTGGCTGCATCCTTTTGCTGCTGAATCGTTGCAGATTCAAGCTTCTCGTAGGTCTTTATTGTGTTTTCTTTTGGGTAATCCTTGAATCCGTTGGACCCCCTTTCGACGATGTTCGGATGGTAGTCTTCAGGAGTGGTGTTTTCGAGGTAGTCTCGTTTGTAGATTGTCTTGAAGTTATGATAGTTCTCCAGAGGTGGCCGACTATCCATTGGTCTTGAGGCTGCATAACTTAGTGCTTACTGCTCTCCCAAATCTTGTCTTCGGGTTGCTTTTCCTTGCCAGGTTTTACTGTAGAGTAAGGTAACTCGCCGTATGACTGAAAGCCGGCGTATCCGACGATCTTGTTGATCATGTCCGTAAGTTACCTTTCTGATAATAATTAATGTCGGAATCAGAAATGGCGCGGAGGCTTCTGGTTCTCGACGTATTTCTCCACTTGGGGTTTCACTGACTCGTCGCTGTACAAGTAGATCCTGTCGATCAGATCCTGCAAGAAGTATTCGTCATCCTCATCTTCAGTCTTGATCTTGAAGTCCTCGATGGATGCCTTTAAGTCTTTCTTGTTCAGAACCTCAGCAATTATCTTAGCGACTGCGGAAGTGAGGAAGGGGAAATCTGACTCAATGAGCACCAGCCTCTAAGTTAAATGAGTAAAATACGTGAAGAACTTTTTCATAGCCTTTCCTGAAATCTTCGTACTTAAACAACTCTGAGTTGAGGAGTATGCTGAAGAGTTCGATGCGCTTGATGATGAGTTCCTTCTTGCCGTCAGGGATTAGTCTCATGAGGGTGCTATAAGCCTCATATGCATCCTGAATTCTCATCAGCTTCTTCAGATCAGACTTAAGGTGGTCCTCTTTGTAATCAACCGATCCATCTTCATTCACGGATTTTCCTTGCTCAAACTTCATAAAGATGTCTGTCATGTTCTTTTCATAGTCGGCGGTGCTCACCCCTTTCTTAGAGGTCTTCTTCTCTTCGACTTGGCGATCTTCTCCTTCTTCGACGTCCTTTCTCACCTCGTTCAAGGTCATCGGTCCAGTTTCTGTTGCAAGATGAAGCTTCCACCCATTTCGCCTTCTTTCCTCGAGATTTACTAATAGGGCGGATACTCTTGAATAGTGAGCCTTGAGGAGATTTATGTTAAGGTACTCGAGGATATCCATGAATTCGTCGGAGGTAAGCTTGTCGTAGCTGTAATCACCAAAGTTATCAGCTTTCTGTGTCACAGTCTTCTTGATAGATTCGAACACTTCGGGCACTTGACCACCAGAGCCTGAGGTCTCAAACCTTTCTCCGACCTTCTCGATGATCTTGATCACAGCTTCCATAAAGATCTCAGCGAGAATGGAGTTGACGTGGTTTGGTTCAGCATTATGCTGATCAAAGAAGTGTTTGATGAGGGTTCCTCCACACAAAAAGACCACCTTGGTGCTGAGCACTTTCTGACTGATCAACTCTCCAATGAATTCGATGTTTCCAATAATCTTTTTCTTGCGTTCTTTCACTTTCGCTTCGGCTACTAACTTGTCCTTTTCGGACGACATGCTCTTTTCTTCCTCCGTATCATCGAAGAGCTGCTGGACCTCTTTAATGAGGAGGTTCTTGAATGGGTTATTCTCTTTCTTTTTCTTTTCGCCTTCCTTCTTTTCATCTTTCTTCTCATCCTTCTTCTCCTCTTGGTCTTCACCGGTTCCTTCACTCAGGGAAAATTGGAACTCCTTGACCTTGGTCAGATGGCTACACAGTTGAGCATAGATAACTGAGAACTTTGGTTCGATCCACGCCTTCTCAATCATGAGTGTGATTAGACGCTTGCATGTCTCCTTGTTCTTGATTGCTAACGGGACAATTATATTGCGGATCTTGGTGAAGTTCTCTTGGGTAATGAGATTGAGATTGAACTTGATTTCCTTTGTATCTCGGTCAATGTCACTCAACACCTTCTTACCCTGCTCCTCAGCAATATTAACTCTTCCTAATTCTCTAAGTCTGATTCTTAGAGTCCTTTCCTCTTCAGTCTCCTCGCTGCGCTTGATTTAGACTGTAGGAGCAATGTATTTTGGGGTCAGCTCGGCAGCTTCGGCTGGAAGTGGCTCGGTACGCTTGGAAATTTCAACATTCTGTTTCGGATACTGCTTGGTGTCCTTCTTATTGTAAGGCTGCTGACGGTTGACCTGCCCCTGGGGAAGCTTGAACTCTTCGACTTTTCTTTGATTCAGTTGTTAGACCTTCTCCCTCAAATTTTGCCTGATGCTGGAAAAGTCGTTAAATTTGTTGATGAAGTCAGTTAGAGTTTCAAGCGTAAACACGATTGGGGTTGGTGGGGTAGGAGCAGGAGCCGGAGCAGGGGCTTCAACTGGTTTGACTTCTGGAACCTTTTCGATTTCCTTCGGGGCTTCGATCTTCTTTGGTTCGGGAACTTACACCTTCTGCTTTGGTGCAGTCTTCACATTCGGTTCTTCGACCTTGGAGACCTCCTTAATGTTTTGTTCGGGGTTCGATGGTTTTTTTGATTCGTTTTGGGTTTTGTCAACTGGTTTAGCGTCGGTCTTTGCCCTGTGCTCTACCTGAGGTGGCGTACTCATCACCCTGTTCAACTTTGGCTCGTCGCTCTTGACCTCTTTGTATTTTTGATGGGTTCCATGCTGCTGTTGACCGTGTGCTTGGGGGTTTGGTTGCGGGTACCCTTGTTGCCCTTGATAAGTAGCTGTTGGTTGTGCTTGGTAGCCTCCCTGAGGATAACCCCCTTGCTGAGAATATGCCCCCTGCTGAGCGAAACCGTAGGCTTGTTGTTGCTGGTAACTGTAATTAGGAGGATAATTGAAGTTCGCTGCTTGTTGTCCTTGGGGATACTGTGCTTGACCATACTGTGCCTGATTAGCAAGTTGTTGTTGGTACATCATCATCATCCATTGTTGTTGTTGTTGTAGTTAGAGCTGTTGTTGCTGATATTCTGCTTGAGATATGTGGTGTTGATTGCCATACCCGTTCTTCTTCGCTGCTTCCTTCTCCTCTGTTTGAAAGTTGTTTTGAGCCTTAGCGAGATCTGCGTAAATCCTTTTGGCGTCTTCTGAGTATGTTCCTGGAACACAGTAATCAAGCTATTCGGCTAGTCCTTCCAGGTCCTTGGTGGGGAACTCTTCATGAGAAAGAATCAAGGATTCAATCAGTGCAAAGTGAGTTTGGAGCCTCTTGTAAACGAGAAGGCGCTGCTTGTCCATTTTGGGCACGGTTTGTTGATGCGACATTTAATTAATAACACAGAATCAAGTCGTTACGCACCTGTTGTGACGCAGAGAAGGATAATTAATTACGACGTGCAATGCAAGAGCATCAGCTCGACAGCATGTTGAAGCACATCAAGTACATGTCCAATTCGCTGGGTAACAAGAACAGTAAGCACTTGGACTCACTCAGCCACAAAAGAACTTAACCAGGTCAAGGACGACTTTGAAAAGGCTCGACTAACCTTTTCAGCCATGATTAAACTGTACGAAGAAAACGCGCAGAAGCTAAACGACAGGCACAAGCTTGACCGAATGGAGTAGCTTGAGGTTAAGGAGGAGATGAACGACTTGCGGCGGCATTTAGCACGAGAGCTGAAGTATATGATCAACCACGTTGAACTCAAGGAAAATGAAATGCGCAAGCTCAGGGTCAAGAACAAAGACAAGGAAGCATCAAAGCTGAAGGACGAGCTGAAATATAAGCAATTGGAATCGTTGAACTGCCAAAAATCTTATGCACTGATCTGTGGTTCGAGCGTGAGTCAACCAACGAAGGCAGTAACCTTGGAGGAACTGAAGAAAAAGCAGGAGATTAGGGAGCCGCTGTTCCGCTCGTAGTCGGAGGAGTAGGAAAACGAGGACGAGAAGTTCATCAAGGCACGCATCAAGGAGATCGACGATATGATTGAGTCCGAGATGGACACAATTCTGGAACAGATTGAAGTCTTCAAGCGGCATGCAATTACAATAGGAGAGGCGTTGGAAATCACTCATAAGCAAATCGTGTTGAACCTGAATGTTATGACTGAGAACGTTGAAGCCTTGGATGATTCGAATCGTAAGCTTAAGAAAGTTCTGAAATCGTGGAGCAGACCGAACTGTTGTCTCGACGTGATACTGATCCTTCTGCTGCTGGCACTCGGCTATCTCATCTGGCGTCAATTCTCCTGATAAATTTATACTTTATGGCAACAATTTGTAAGGTTTCGATAGGGACAACGGAGTATGGCAACGGTCTCTTTACCCAAGAAGACATGAAAGAGATGGAAGTAGCATTGGCTGTCCACCGGAGTGAGTTCGTAGTGTACGACTAGCTCATGAACAGGTGGCCGAAATGCCGATCTCTCTCGGCAGCATCAAAACGAGCACAGTTTGCGTACGCCTTGGCATGCGAATACAAGTTCATCGAAACGAGTCCGTACAGGAGGTATCTGTAAACTCTACCCAAGTAAGTTGGCTGTCCAATCTGCTTTCCCATCGACCAGTTGAAGGAATTTCAAAACCAGCCATATGTCGAGCATCTGAGTGCTAAGCTCAAGAGAATCCTTGGAGAATATTGCCAGATTAACAATAAGTCGGGAGAAGATATTCCTCAAAAGTTGTTCTTACACTGCTATTCTCTGATTGAGTCAAGAACACTGTATTTTGCAACTGCTGAAGACCCTAAATCGGAGGTCGGAGCAATGATAGCTTTGTACGACATGTGCAACCATGCCGAGGAGGTAAACTAATTCGACATCTACAAACTTTTCTACTTCGATAGGGAGAGCTAGTGCTATTTACTCAGGGCTTATCGTGACTTCCGAAGGGGAGAGCAGATGTTGATTAGTTATGGCAGTTACAACAACCAACATTTCGCATAATTTTATGGGTTTGTGCCTCAAAACAACCGAAATGTCATCGAGGTATAGCTGAAATTGACCATGCAGCCAGAATGTAACCTTTCTGGCAAGATGTAACTGATTAGCATGATGTTTCCCGAACAGTACGATCATAAACACAAGAATTTGAGGCACCCTGTTCGGCTGTTTGTCAATGAACTTGGCGAAGTGTCTGAGATAGCGTTGATCTGGATGCTCACCATAACCAAGGAGAGTTTCAATCGGCTATCCAAAAAGCAGCTGTTCGCAGCCTTCGCTTACGAATAGAATTACAGAGGCTTGTGTGATAGTAATTTGGTCAAGAAAATCCTAACGGAAACGATGGAGCACAACCTAAGCAAATACCCAACTTCACTGGAGCAGGACTTGGAGATACTTTCCAAGGAACACACCAACGTTCCCAATCTCGCATTAGAATATCGGATCGCAGAGAAAAGGCAGCTCATGCTCCTTTCGAAGTGCATAGGATAGTAGTGATATGATGGTCAGTAGCAATTGGCTCGGCTTGTACTTGCTGCAGCGAATTTCGTGGGAGATGCCTCCGAGTCCAACACTGCAAGAGCCCGTTGCTTGATATACTCGAACTTTCCTGAAACCATTTGAGTTGGCTTCTGCTGCTTCCTCGAGCTCTCTTCGCGGTTAGACACGCATACCTTGAGCTGCGGTTGTTCTTTTCGATAGTCCTTCAGAGTCTCATAGAAGGATTTTATCTCGTTCATGTTGGTCTACGTTTCGACCAACGCGTCATATGCGAACTCAACGTTGCGTTGCTAATCCTGCTCCTTTATGAACTCCCTTGTCTTGCTCTTCACAATTGCTTGAGTTCGTCTGCTGACCACTTTACGGCGAGAACTTACCCTGGATTTATTTTAACTATTGTCCACCTCTCGAGAGGTTATAGATTCTTTGATGTGCGGTCGACTCTCAATGAACTCCCTGGTCGAAGTGTATTCAGTGTTACTGCGCAGCGATGCCGTCCAGTGAGTTTTCTTACGGTCAGTGAGATTGATTATGGGAATTTCTGTCGTAGTTTTCTTGCCATCTTCGAGCTTTTGGATGTCCTTTTGAGAATTTGTTCGTCGTTTGCAGTAGCCGTACTCCAAAGCGAAGTCAATATCGTTTTTCTGGCGACTATGTAAGGATCTCTGCCGGTCTCTCAACCTCCTAGGAACTGCGTTTGATCTTTTAGTTGTCTACATCCGTATACTCTTTTCCGTCAGAATCCTTGAGTACTTCTTGTTCTCTGCAATGACAATGTCGAAGACTGTCATGTGCATCGGTGGTTCAAGCTTTGGCATTTTATGGAACCCAGTGAGGAGCCGACGGTAAGACTCCAGCAGTTCATGAATGTCACGCATGTAAGGGTATTCATAACGATAGTAGAATTCCTCAATGCCTCGCACACATGAAAACACTCCGTTCACGAACCTCTGAGGTAAACTATAATGTACTTCGGTGCGATCCAGAGGAACAATTAGACGTTTGGGTTTGCATCTGTCCCATAGTGTGCGAAACTCTCCGACCAGAAAAGCATGGATTGCCGCGAGAAGAAGAAACAGCCGACAAAGGGTTGCCAGTATCCTCATTTCAACGTTCCAGTCAAGCTTGCAGCCTATCCACAGTTCGTTAGCGTATCGCTTCTCCAGCTCAAGGCACAAGTGGATCTTAGTGACTGTCTGTTCTGCCTCTGTCAGCTCATCGTTAGTGCAGCTGCATACAAACTGCCATTACGTTTCAGCTTGCATCAGAAAGAGAGTCGTAATGCGCTCGATTTCCATGAAGTCATCCAACAGCCTCAATAGCTAGTAGACCTGAAGCTGGACGCCTGAGTCGCTGGACTGAGTAAGTTGGTGATGGCCTTGGGAGCCCAACCTGGTTGACAGCAGAGGTACTTGGCCAGGGCCTCAAGGGAGGCACTGCCCGTGAGGACCATGCTGTCGTACCGAAAGAACCACAGCAGGTGCAGGCTCATATTCAATAATAGATCGCTGACACAGCGATTTTATTACTCCGTCATCTTTGCGTTATCATCAGTGGCCATTGAAAGACCCTAACATATCGTAGAAGGTCTGGGTTATATCGAAATTAGTTGAGATGTTCAGAACAACTAGTTTCTAACCATCCCAGGAGAGAACAGGACAGCAGGAGATGCGGCAGTACAGATTCTTTGGCGGCGGCTGAAGACCACTATCTGAGAGGTGACCTTGAGTTAAGGCAGACCCTCTATAATTGATCCCAGATGTGAGCAACGAGAACTTCCTCGAAAAGGATAATTTTAGATCATTCTGAATACTTCAATCCTGAAGCTCAGTTGCTTCGAGATTTCGCAAGTGGCTCATGACGTCTCGCTGCTTGAGGGTTCAGGCTCCTTCGTTATTAAATATTGCCAATATTTAATTAATAATATTTTATATTGTGGTAATGACTCATTCCTACGGCTATCGCAGGCGCACCAGACACAAGTTCAAGAAGGGCTTCGGCCAGAAGGGTGCTATCAGAATCTCCAAGACCCTGGCTACGTACAGGCGTGGAGAGATCGTTGATATCGCCGTCGATGGTGCTATCCACAAGGGTATGCCCTACAAGTACTACCACGGCAAGACTGGTCGCGTCTTCGACGTGAACCCTCGCTCAGTCGGAGTCATCATCAATAAGCAAGTTCGCAACCGCATCATCCCCAAGCGAATTCACGTGAGAGTTGAGCACGTGAAGAAGTCCACCTCTCGCGAGGACTTCCTGAAAAGAGTTCGAGTTAACGACAAGGCTAAGATTGAGGCCAACAAGACCAAAACCAGGATCGTCACAAAGAGGATCAATGCGCAGCCCCTCGAAGCTTACACAATTGAGAAGCCCATCATCGAGCACCGCAACCCGAAGATCTTCGTCGAGATCATCTGATCGGCCTATTTAAATCATCTGCGCCATTATGAACATCACCGCGAAGAGAGGCGCTTTTGCGCCTGAACCAGTGGACCATGAGATTGGTTCCAGGTGGGTTGGAAGGGTTGCATGTTTTCAATCTGTCCTGCGTAAGGACTCATTAATGAGAGAGTCACGGTTGTGCTGTTTCGAGCCTCCGGAAGTGGTTGTGTCAGGAACTCGATTAGATTTTGCAGCCAATGATGGTAGCTTCGACCTGGTAGTCCAGCAATCGAATTGACTCTGCTGGTGAGTGTACTTTTGTCAAATGACCTACTTCCGTTCTCATAGAGATCTTCGTTGGACTTGAGGAGAATCATATCAAGAACAGTCAGCCCGATGCTAAAGGCGTCGAGTTTACTGGAATCTCTATTTGCTTGACTGGGTCGGTTGCTACCTAAGGAGCTCACTTCCTCAGGCGCTGAATCGTCTTCTTCTTACCGATGTAATATCCTTCTGTTTGGCCTTCGCAAAGTTTATTGAACCCAGTGTCTTCTCCAGGCCAACTATACCTATTGATGAGACTGATACTGCCTTGCTCGTTCACAAGAATGTTGGCGGGTCGGATGTCTCCAAGACGTTTACCTGTCACAGCTGTAAATCGAGTTGTTGTGGTCAACAGCTTATGGAGGAAATAGTAGATTTCAGCTTATGTATAGGGCCGATTGGTATGCCTTCGACCATCAATTTCCATACTGAAGACCAAATCGTAACGATAGTACGTCAGCTGGGTTAGTTGATCTGCTCTACCTATACAGAATCGGAAGCCGGACAACAACCGCCAGCTGCTGCTTTGATATGTCGGTGATTCGTAGGAAGAAAAAGATTTTCTTTGGGTAATGCAGGCGATGACATGTACTGAGTCTTTTAGCTCTCCCACTCCTCATAATTGACGTGTGTTGAGATACTCTTCAAGACAGTCATGTATTCCCGGTTGTACTAGCGATGGATCACAACTGAACCGAACTTGTTGTGAGGTGTTGCATTGACGTTTTGATTAATGCGTTCTCTCTTTGGTTGTTAGGGCACTGAGGATGGGAAGAGGCCCATTACGTTGTCGGAACGGCTATAATATCTGTGTAAATAGTAGAATGCGGTCTTCCACCAAACACCAAAAGAAGATGGAGAAGCAGCTCCAGAAGCAGGAGAACAAATATAAACAGGCTTCCAAGGAAGTGCAGAAAGCATCAAAGCGTGAAGCGTAACCCGAAGGCCAAGAGGAGGAAGTGGAAGATGTTGTTGACTTCACCAAAAAGCATTCGGAGGAGGATGAAGCAGAGGCTTTGGAGCAGATTGAATTCACCTTCTTAGAGCCTGCAGAGACAATGTATCACAGTTTGAAAAACCTGCTGCTTGGGTATTCTACATGCACTGGCAACCAAGTGCCGCAACTGGCAGACAAGATCATTGAGAAGAAAAACCTTTCTCTCGCGATTATCGAAGACGAGCAAGACGATGATGGCCTTGACACGGTGTTCAGCATAATTGGTTTGGTGGAGCTCAACGATACACTTGGCAAGCAAATCAAGGAGTTCTTTATCAAAAAGTGCCGGACACATTGCAAGGAGAAAGCTGCAGCTATCGCTGAGATACTGCAGAAGAAGCAGGTCTGCATGCTGATTAATGACCGCTTTGTCAACCTACCTCCAAAGTTGGTGCCCATCCAGCATCAAACCTTTACCAGCGAACTGAAATAACTTCGGAAGCAGGACGCCCTCAAGTGTGACTACTTGATCGGTATCAGCAGGGCAAGCACAGATTCTGACCCCAATACTGCCAACAAACAGAGTCTGGAAAA
>Ga0075152_10000212_pt1 | contig 47519 bp, 38 predicted proteins | sample JI61114C2DNA_FD_70964 | JGI IMG/M metagenome (GOLD analysis project Ga0075152, IMG submission 70964) | Wastewater effluent complex algal communities from Wisconsin, to seasonally profile nutrient transformation and Carbon sequestration -... | ecosystem: Engineered > WWTP > Effluent > Algae...
GCTCGGGGCGGTGGTGGCGCTCGGGGCGGTGGTGGCCGTTGCGGGGGTGGGCGCGGGCGCGGTCGCACCGCAGCCGGCCAGCCCTGCGCGGGCGATCGCCACTGCCGCGACGCTGCCCGAGAACAACACGGTCGCGAGCTTCATCGGCCAGGAGCGGGACACCGAGGATCGAGTGCGAGGCATCCCCGCAGTTACGCATCATCGCGGATCTTTGTCTGGCCGACCGCGTAAAACTTGGGTCAATCGATCGGCCTCCTCGGCCAGGCATATCTTCGACGGAGGGCACCTCGGGCCCTCTACCAAAAAGGCCTCAGGGCACGAGCACGATCTTGCCGGTCATGCGCCCCGCCTGGCTGAGCGCGAGGGCCCGCTCCGCGTCGAGCAGCGGCATCGTCTCGGCGATCCGCACCTCGACCGCGCCGCTCACCACCGCCTCGACGACCGCCCGCAGCCGCGCCGCGTTCGGCCGCCCCAGCACGCTCCGCGACTTGAAGGGCGGGACCAGGACATTCATCGTCTCCGCCAGGGTCTCGGCCGCGATCATGATATGGCGCCCGCCGGGGCCCAGCAGGCCGCGACAGGCCGAGCCCGCGTGGCCCCCGACGCAATCTACGACCACCTGGAACGGCGCGAGCGCCCGCGCCTGCGCGAGCGGGTCGCCCTGCGTATAGTCGAGGACGTGCTCGGCCCCCAATGAGCGGACCAGCTCGAGGTTTCGCGTCGAGCACACGCTGACGGCGCTGCCGCCCTGGTGCCGCGCGAACTGCACGGCGAGCTGACCGACGCCGCCCGACGCCCCGAGGATCAGCGCGCGCTGGCCCGCTCGCAGGCGGCCGACCTCGATGACGCACATATAGGCCGTGACCCCGGCGACCGGCAGCGCGCCCGCGACGAGCATGTCGAAGCCCGCCGGCAGCACCGCGACCTGGTCCTCGCGGATCACCACCGTGTCCGCGTAGCTGCCCCGCTGCTTGCGCGAGAAGTCGGTGCCGCCGACGACCGCGTCGCCGACCCGGACGCCCGTCACCCCGGCCCCGATCGCGTCGACGATGCCGGCGAAGTCGACGCCGAACACCACCGGGGGCGGCGGCCCGACGAGCCGCGCGGCGAGGCGCAGGGGGCCCCGCGCGCGCATCTTCCAGTCGACCGGATTGACGCCGATCGCCTGCACGCGTACGCGTAGCTCGCCGGCGCGAGGCTCCGGGGTCGGGAGCTCGATGAGCCGCAGCGGCTCGCCCTGGGCCCAGCTCTGCTGCGCCATGGCCTTCATGGGCGCCTCACGATCGGGCGCTGCGACGAAGGAGCGAAGGTTCGGCGTCCGGGCATGGCACGCGATGATAACCGCATGCCCGCCTACTCGAAGGTGAATCGGTGACCCAGCGCCGCGAGCACCGCCCGCGAGCTCGCCTCGATCGCCGCCCGGTGCTCGCGGGGCAGGTGGATCCGCAGGTCGCCGGCTGGCGACGCCAGGCTCTCGGGCAGCCGCGTGATCTGGCTGTCCTGGAGGCGGAGCCGCTGCAGCGGCACCCGCCCGATCGCCTCCGGGAGCGCCTGCAGCGGCGTCTGGGCCAGGTCGAGGTCGCGCAGCGCCGACAACTCCGTGAGGCTGTCCGGCAGCGTCGTCAACTGCGTGCGCGCCAGGATCAGCGTGCGCAGCACGCTCGCGCCGCCGATCGACGGCGGCAACTCGGTGATCGGACAGCCGTCGACGTCGAGCAGACGCAGCTCCTGCAGCGCGCCGATGTCGTCCGGCAGCCGGCTCACGCCGCGCAGCCGCAGCTCACGCAGCCCGGTCATCCCCGCGATCGGCTCGGGCGCGGCCAGGCCCGGCGGGAGATGCAGCAGCGTCATATGGGCGAGCCGCCCGAACGACGGCGGCAGCACGCCGAGCTTGGTCAGCGCCGTCAGGTCGACGTCCCCGCCGAGCCGCGGCGCCGCGCCCAGGTCCTCCGGCAGCTCGCGCAGCGCGACCGAGGTCGTGAGGTCCAGCTTCTCGAGCGCCACCAGTCGGCCCCAACCACCGGCCGGCAGCGCCTTGATCTGGTTGGACAGCACCACCAGCTTCACCAGCGCGACACACTGAAACAGCGCCGCGTCGATCGTCTGCAGCGTGTCCGTGTCGAGGATGAACTCGCGCAGCCGCTTCAGCCGCCCGATCTCCGCCGGCACCGCCGTCAGCTTGCCCTCGACGACCAGCGAACCGCAGCGGTCGAGCTCACCGCCGAGCAGCGCGCGCTGCAGCTCCGCCGTGCTGCCCCTGAAGTAAGCCTGGTCCGCGACGATCTCGACGCCCTTCATGCGCGCCATAGACCACGACGCGGGGGCATCGCGCAAGCGCCATCACCCGGCAGCGAGGATGCGCGCCGTCAGCGTCGCGGCCGCGAGGCGCTCATGGTGGTCGGTGACGCCGGCGCTGTCGAAGTCCCGACCGGCGAGCGCGAGTGAATTGACGACCCGCGCCGCCAGGCTGCGCGCGAGGTCCAGGGCCCGAAGGTGGCGCGCGTGGGCCCGAAAGCCGCGGCCCTCGGGGTCGGCGTGCGGGGCGACGGCGGCGGCGGCGGCCAACCAGCTGTCGGCGGCGGCGCGCCACAGCAGGCCGGCGCTCAGCAAGGACGCGGCGGCCAGCTCCTCCTCGGCGCCAGCGGGCACGGCCTGGGCGCGCTGGTCGACCGCGGCCTTTTGCCGGGCGAGGGCGGCGTCCTGCGGGGCGCCTGCCGCCTGCTCACGAGCGCGAGCGACGGCCTCATGGGCGTCGGCCTCGGCGCTCGCGCCGGCGCGAAGGATCGCGGCCCACAGCGCGGCGTCGACGACCCCACCGGGCACAGGAAGGGCGTTGCGCACGGCGAACTCCTGGATCGCCGCGGCCGTGCGATCGCCGAAGATCCCGTCGATCGATCCGGGGGCGAAGCCCGCGCGACGCAGCTCGGACTGCAGGCGGGCGACGTCGTGGCCCGCCTTGTCGACGCCGAGGTCGCGACCCAGGACCGGGACGGCCTTGCGGGCCTCGTCGAAGGTGATGTCGTTGGTGCTGTCTGCCATGACCGGCAGGGTAACGCGGATCCAGCGGCTCCGTGCGCGCGCGTGATCGACCGCCCGCGAGTCCGCAGCGGGTCGGCTCCCGGTGGTACTCTCGGCGCATGAGCCGGGGCAAGCGAGCGAGCGACGACTTCGATGGATCCCAGGTGATCGAGACCGACACCATGGTGCTGTTCTGGCACCCGCCGGCGGTGTTCGGGCAATGGACGGACTCGGTGTTCGTCGTCGACGGGCTCACCTATTCCTGCGCCGAACAATTCATGATGGCCGAGAAGGCCCGGCTCTTCGGCGACGAGGCGATCCGCGCGAAGATCGTCGCCAGCTCGGCGCCGCGCGAGCACAAGGCGCTCGGTCGTCGCGTCACGGGCTTCGACCACGCCGTCTGGGAGCGAGCGCGCCTGGATATCGTGGTCCGCGGCAACCTGGCGAAGTTCGGGCAGAACCCGGCGATGCTCGCGGCCCTGCTGGCGACCGGTGACAGGCTGCTGGTCGAGGCGAGCCCGCTCGACCGCATCTGGGGCGTCGGCTTGCGGGCGGACGATCCGCGGATCCACGACCGGGCGAACTGGAACGGCCAGAACCTGCTCGGTGAGGCCCTGATGCGCGTGCGAACCGAGCTGCGGGCCGCAACCGGGGCCTGAGGCGGGCGCGTCCCTGACGCAAAGGTCGTGACCGAGCCCCGACGCTCGTGCGCCCGCCGAGCTCGGCCTCGAGGCCGCGGCGCCGCATGCGCAATCGGCCATTCCCGGCGAAGCAAATGCAAGTCTCCGGACAATAGCGCGAGAAACTCGCAAACTTCAGTGGCGAGCTCTGCCAATGGAGATGAAGAGTCCTGTATGACCTTCACGACCGGGGATGGAGTTGGGGTTGATGAGCGGACCACGGACCACGAGCCGATAGCGGCCCCCGCGGCCGTGCCTCGCGTACTGCTGGCGGAGCGCCACACGCTGGTGCGTGAGGGCCTGCGCGGCCTGCTCTCCGAACATATGCAGGTGGTCGACGCGGTGGCGGACGGGCACGCGCTGCTCGCGTCCGCGACGCGCTTGCAGCCGGATCTGGTGCTGCTCGGCATCGCGCTACCCGGGCTCAACGGCCTGGACGCCGTGCGCCAGCTCGGTCGCCTGTGCCCGCTGGGTCGGGCGATCTTCGTGACGGAGCACGCCGAGCCGACTTATGTGCGTGAGGCGTTTCGCGCGGGCGCGGCCGGCTATCTGGTCAAGAGCGCCGTCTTCGCGGAGCTGCTCGTCGCCGTGCGTGAGGTCGTCGCGGGACGCCGTTATCTATGCAAGGCGAGCATGCCCGAGCTCGCGGAGATCCTCGCCGAGCCCCGGCCCGCCCCTGGAAAGCTCTCGGACGGCCTGACGATCCGCCAGCGCGAGGTCCTGCAGCTGGTCGCCGAGGGTCGGACCGCCCAGCAGGCCGCGGAGGTGCTGCACATCTCCCGCAAGACCGTCGAGTATCACAAGGCCAGCCTCATGCGTTCGCTGGGCGCGCACAGCTGCGCCGACCTGACCCGCTATGCCTTCGCCCACGGAATGATCGGGACATAGCGGGCCGCCGGGCAGGAGACGGACGATCAGCCGGGCATGAGCGAGGACATGAAGCCGAGCGTCACCCGCAGGCGCTTGTCGGGCTCGTCGACGTTGTTGCCCATCGTCGTGTGGGTGGCGAGGTTGCCGTCGATCGCGCTCGGCTCCGAGCCCGGCGCGTAGTTGTCGCCGAGGCCCTGGAAGCTCGCCAGGAAGCTCCCGTACTCGACCGAGTCGTCGGCATAGTTGAGGCTGATCTCCGCGAGGTTGAGGCCGCCGCCGGCCGGGAGCTTGGCGCCGAAGGAGCCGGCGATCGTCAGATAGCTGCCGTCGGCGTTGAAGGTGCCGTCCTCGTCGGAATAGTATACATCGTAGAACTCGACGCTGGTGCCCTGAATGTCGCGGTTATCGAGGGTCAAGGGATCGGCGAGGAGATTGCTCAGCTCCGGGCCGGCGACCAGGAAGGTGTATTCGGTGACCTTACCGGTGGTCTCGTAGAAGGTGATCGACTCCAGGCCCGGGATGTCATGCACGGGGATCGGCATCTCTTCCATGACGGGGAGGTCGAGCTTGACGCCGCCGGTGTCGCCGCTGCTGCTACTGCCGCCGCCGCTGCTGCTGCCGTCCTGCGTGGTCACGTCCCCGCTGCTCGACGAGGAGCCCACCGTCGTCGTCTCGCCCGTGGCGGCGGTGTCGCTCATCCCGCTGCCCGTGGTCGTCGGCGCCCCGCTGCTGTCGGTCCCCGCGCTGGTCGAGGACGTCGCGCCGGCGTCCGTCATCGTCGCCGGCTGGGTCATGGTGACGAGGGTCTCGCCCTCGTCACGAGACTTGTCGGGGCCGCACGCGGACGATTGGAGGGCGAGGGTGGCGAGGAGAGCGAGGGCAGGCCAGGTCATGCGCATGCGCTCGATGGAAGCCCTGGCGGCCGGGATATGCAAGGCGCGTCTTTGGCGCGTCCATGTCTGGGCCGCAGGAACCTGGACCTGCAGCTGGTCCGCCACCGCGCTCGGGGGGCGCCGCTCAGTACTGATCGAGCAGGTAGCGGATGAGGTCGGTGCTGGTGACCATGCCGACCAGATCGCCGCTCGCGTCGACCACGGGCAGACCGTGGAAGCTGCCCTGCACGAGCACCTCGGCGGCCTCGCGGATGGTGGCGGTCGGACGGATCGTCTTCACGTCCTCCTGCATCGCGTCGCGGATGCTCTGGGTGTCCAGCAACACGTCGACCTCGCGGGGGTCGTGCGTGTAGGGGTCACCCCAGCTGAAGCGCATCAGGTCACTGGCGGTCAGCAAGCCGAGGAACCGAGTCCCGCTGACCACCGGCACATGGTGGATCTTTCGCGCGCGCAGCAGCGTATGGACCTCGCTGAGCTTGTTGCCGAGGTGCACGGTCACCAGCTCCGTGCTCATGATGTGCGACACCGATTCGTTGCGCTTCATCGTCGTACTCCGAGAGCATCCATATGGCAGGTCCCCGGCCGAACTGGCAAGCAAGCTCTTCGCGGCGGACGCGCCCGCTGCGCATAAAATGCGCGCCGTGGGGCGCGCGGTTCGGGGCGATCAGGCGAGCACACCCGGCAGCGGCCCGGAGCTCTGCTCGCCGAAGCTCGTCCACGTCTCGCCCATCGCGTGGGCGATCGTGAGTAGCAGATCGGCGTGGCGGCGGCCCTCGAAGCTCAGCAGACGGCCCGGGCTGAGCGCCCCGCCGGCCCGCCCCGCGAGCACGAAGGGCATGTTGTCGTGCAAGTGGGTGTTGCCGTCGCAGACCTCGGAGCACAGCAGCACGATCGACGTGTCGAGCATGCTGCCGTCGCCCTCCGGGTCGGGGCGGTCCTTGAGCTGCTGCAGCAGGTACGCGAACTGCTCGACCCACCAGCGCCGCTGCTTGACATAGGCCGCGAACTCGGGCTTGTTCGGGTCGTGATTCGGCCCGTAGTGCGAGGCCTGGTGGCTGCGCATGTCGAAGTCGGGCGTGAACATCTCGGTGCCCTCGAAGCGCGACATCACCAGCTCGCTGGTGTGCTGCGAGCCCTGGATCACGCCGACCCGGGTCAGGCCGCAGGCCATCGCCAGCACCATCAGGTCGGTCTGCGCGCGGAGGATCGCCGGGAAGCGCGACGAGTCGTACAGCTGCCCGTCGCCGAAGCCGCTGCTGTCGATCGCCGGGGCGTCGCAGCTGCCTCCGACCCCGCCCATCGGCCCCTGCAGCCGCTTCTCGAGCTCGTGCAGCGACTCCAAGTGCAGGTCGAGCTTGGCCCGCTCGACCTCTCCGAGGCTCGCGCGCAGCGACTCGACGTCCGCCATCGCCGCGGCGAGGACCCGCTGCTTCGCCGGGTCGACCATGCCGCCGCCGCCCATGCCCGGCGCGCCGAACAGGGCCGTGAACGCGGCGCGCGGGTCGTCCTCGGGCGCCTGCGTCTGGCCCGGGCTCGGGTACGAGATGAACTTGTCGCCCGAGGGTGAGTTCTGGGCCGCCATCGCCCCGAGGTACAGGTGGCGAAACGGCGCGTCCTTGCCGGCCGTCTGGGCGAGCGCCTGGTCGAGCGACGTGCCGTTGCCGCCGTCGACCGCGGTCAGCAGCTTCTTGGCGCCGCCGGGGTGCGAGCCCGAGTCGGCCGCGCCCATCGTCAGGCCGTTGACGAACAGGCACTCGTCCTTGAGCGCGCCGAGCGGCGCCAGCAGCGACGACAGCGCGAAGCTGTTCTCGCTGCCGGTGCAGTGCCACTGGCTCGGCTCGCCGTCCTGGCTCGGGCCGACCACCCCGTCGGGGAAGTAGAAGAAGATCGCCCGCCTGGCGGTGCCGCTGGCGGCCCGCGAGGTCCGGGGGCCGCGCAGGGCCCACAGCGGCAAGGCGAGGCCGGCGGCGGCGGTGGCCCGGAGGATCTGGCGCCTCGTCGTGAAGGACATGGTCTTTACTTCCTGTGCAAGAAGCCAGGTGATGTAAGGGCCGCGACGATCATCTCGCGCAGGTCGTCGGTCCCGGTGAGCGTGGCGGTCAACGCCTCGACGGCGCAGACGTCGGCGGCGCCCTCGCGGTGGCCGCGGCTGTAGCGGAAGAACTGGCGCGCGAGGCAGGCGCGCGGGCTCTCGGCGGCCGCCAGCTGGGCCCCGAGCGCGCGCAGGTCGGTGTAGGGCGCGTGGGTGCCGAGCCCGAGGCCCTCGAGGTCGTTCATGTCGCCGCCGGCCTCGACCGGCATGCCGTTCTCCTGCTCGCGATAGCGGCCGAGCGCGTCGAAGCGCTCGAAGCCGAAGCCGAGCTCGTCGATATATTGGTGGCATGAGCGACAGAAGTCATCGTCACTGTGTTGACGGAAGCGCTCGCGGGTGGTCGCCTTCGGGTCGACCTCGGGGACCCCGCCGGCGTTCGGCGGAGGCGGGCCGAATTCCTGGCACAGCAGGCTGCGGCGCACGAACAGGCCGCGGCGGATCGGTGAGCTCTGGTCGGAGTGCGCGTAGGTGCCGAGCACGCTGGCGTGACCGAGCAGGCCGGCGCGGGTCGCCGGCAACGGCGACGCCGCGAACTCGCCCTCGCCGGCCGGCACGCCGTACAAGGCCGCGAGCGCCGGGTCGAGGAAGCTGTAGTCGGCGGCGAACAGCTCGCCCGGTCGCCCGTCCTCGAGCACCACGTGGGTGACGAACCTGCGGGTCTCCTCGAGCATGCTGCGGCGCAGCGCCGCGTCGACCCCGGGGAACAGCGCGACGCTCTTGTCGGCGGTGAGGATCGGCTCGACCCCCAGCCACTGGACCGCGAACGCGCCGATCGCCGCGTGGGCGCGCGGGTCGGCGAGCAGGCGCCGGACCTCGACCTCGACCCCGGCCGGGCTGTCCAGCGCGCCCGCGTCGGCCGCGTCGAACAGCGCCTGGTCGGGCATCGTGCCCCACAGCGTGTACGACAGCGCCGTGGCGACCTCGTCCCCGCCGAGTCGTCCGTCCGCGCCGCCGACCTCGCGGCGATACAGAAAGTTCGGCGAGATCAGCATCGCCTGCAGCGCCTCGCGCAGCCCCGAGCTCAGCTCGCCCGCGCCGGTGACCACCCCGACGTAGCGGGCCCGCTCCTCCGCGCTCAGCGGGCGGCGAAACGCCCGACGCCCGAATGCTCCGACGAAGGCCTCCGCACAAACCTCGACCACATCCCCGGGCTCACATTGCAGCCATCCGTCACGGTGCGCGAGCGCGACCTCGGCCACCCGCTCGGCCGCCCGCAGATAAGCGTCGGCGTGGACCGCCGTGACCAGCCCGGCCGCGGCGTTGTTGGCGAAGGCGAAGCCCTCGGGCCGCGACTCGGCCGGCAGCAGCGCCGACGGCGAGAACGGCTCCGCCTGTCCCGGAGGACAGGTATGTACGAGCACCGAGTTCTCGCCGCCGAAGCCGTCCGGGGCGCCCTCGGGGTTGCCAGGGTCGGGCAGCCAGGTCGCGCCGTCGACGACGAACTTGTATTGATACGTTCCCGGGTCGAAGCTGAATTCGCCGCGCCACAGGTCGGCGCCCTCGTCGTAGACGAGCGCCCAGCCGCCGGCCGCGGGCGTCGACGCCCAGGCGTTGAAGCTGCCGGCGACGTGCACGCTCGCCCAGCTCTCGCCGCCGGTGGGCAGCTCGAACGCGCGCGCGCACGCGACCGACGGCCCCGCGCAGGCGTCGCCCTCGCAGCCGGCCCCGGGCGGCAGCGCGAACAGGTCGCGGATGGTGCTGTCATATTCGCGGCGGGTCAGCAGTCGGAGCTGACGCGGCCCGAGGTCGACGCCCTCACACGCGGCTGGTTCGCCCTGGGTGTCCGCGCCGCTCGTGCCCGACTCGCTGCCGCCGGCCTCGCTGCCGCCGGCCTCGGCGCCCTCACCAGCGCGACCATCACCACGACACGAGGCCAGGGCTGAGATCAGCACCAGGGCCCCGGGGTTCACGCGCCGCCTCACAAGCTCACTCATCGCCGATCTCCGGACGCAGCGCAAGGCCCGCTGGCCGCGGCCGGTGCCCCGACCGGCGACGCGACGACGCGGTCACCGAGCCTCAGCGAGGTCGACGCGGCGTCGACTTGCTTTGCCCGCGCCTCCTGGAGCCCCCCTCGCGATATCGAGCGACGCAGCCTCGTCGCCCGGGATTTGCCGAAGCGCGCGCCCTCCCTGTATGCATGGCAGCCATGCTCCCCCGTGTCGCCCGCCTCATCGCGCTCACGCTGCTCGCCGCCTGCGCCGCTCCGGACATCGAGCCGCAGACCGGCACCTGGACGTACCAGGATGTCACCCTGACCCAGAACAGCTGCAAGGACGCGCCGAGCTCCACGCCGGACGGCGAGTTCGAGCTGACCCGCCTGAGCGCGACTCGCTTCACGATCGACGCCGACGCCCTGGAGAACGCCCTCGACTGCAGCCGCGACGGCGACACCTTCACGTGCGACGAGACCCTGCTGGCCAAGTTCCCGTTCTCCGACATGGACGCCGAGCTGCTGATCACGGTCGAGGTGACCGGCACCCTGACGAGCTCGCAGCGCATCACCGCCGACGAGATCATCCGTCAGAGCTGCACCGGGGCCGACTGTGCGGCGGTGATCGCCGCCCAGGCGCTGACGCTGCCCTGCGAGTACAGCTTCAGCTTCACCGGCGCCGCCAACTGAGGCTCCTCGCCACGCTCGAGTCCGCCGGCAGGCCCGTCGACGCGGCGTAGCGCGCGGGTCCCGGACTCTGATACTTTCTGCGCCCACGCGAGCGCCCGGCGCGGCGCCCGGGGGTTCGCGTCATGCTCAAGAGTATTCGCCTCAAGTTCGGCCCCACCCCGGACGCCGCCCCGCTCCAGTTCACACCTGGCCCGATGACCATGTTCGTCGGCCCCCACGGCGCCGGCAAGAGCCTCGCCCTCGATGAGCTGCGCCGGAGCCTCTGCCGCGCCGAGGCGGACGACCGCGACCGCAAGATCCTCGCGGACATCGAGCCCGGCCTCCCGCCCTCGGGCGAGCGCCGCGACCGCGTCTTGGCGATCATCAGGACCGACCTCGAGCGCCTCCGCACCGTCAACGCCACCGATTCCGCGATCCTGAACACCCTCGTCAAGGTCCTCCGCGACCCCGAGGTCGAGCCCGAGACCCTCGACGAGGCAATCTCCTGGCTCGACGCCACCGGCAAGCGGCAGATCGTCGAGGCGCTCATCGAGCGGCGAAAGCTGCGCCCGCTGGTGCATTCACGGACCTCCCCCGCCGCCGAGCTCTTGCCGACATTCACGCTCATCCAGGCGCTGACCGAGCGCGGCGACGAGCGCCTGATCGCCGACGGCCTGATAGACCTTCGCGGCTACCACCAGATCCACGGTGAGCCGTGCCTCTCGCTCGATGACGAGGCACTGCTCGCGCTCGCCGCGGACGGCCGCTCCCAGGACGGCTACGGGCATATCCTCGAGGATCGTCAGTTCATCATGGTCGACGATCCCGAGGCCACGCTGCAGCCGTCGCTCGCGCGTCAGCTCGGCCTCGACCTCGGCAGGCTCTGCGCCGAGCGCGGCGCCCAGGTGTTCGCGGCGACCGAAAGCCCGGACTTCGTGGCGGGCTGCGTCGAATCGGGGCAAGAGCTCACCATCGTACGCCTCGGCTTTCACGACGGCCGCGCCTCCGCGCTGCTGCTGCCGCCCGCGTCGTTCGAGTCGCGGGCGATCGCCTCGAGCCGGTCGCAATGATTGCGACTAGCTGACCGCGCGGCTGTTGTCGCCGAGGACGGTCGCTATCTTGCGGTCGAGCCAGGCGCCCGCGGGGCTCTGGTACAGCTTTGAGGCCACGTTCCGGAGCTGCGGGATCTGGATGCTGCGGGCGAAGCCCTCGCCGGCCCAGAACTTGGGCAGCATGCTCGCGGCCAGGCGGGCGCGGTAGCCGGCGCGGGCCAGGGTCGACAGGCCCTCGCCCCCGGTGAAGCCGCGCTCGACGACCCCCGCGGCGACGATGCCGCTCTCGAGCGCGAAGCCGATGCCCTCCACGGAGCCCGGCGAGACCAGGCGCGCCGCCTCACCGATCCACATCGCGCGGGCCTCGGCGACCGGGCCGACCCGGTTCGTGATCACCGCCGGATGTCCCATCCATTTGCCGACCAGCTCGGCGTCGCGGACGCCCTCGGCCCAATACTCGTCGAGCAGGTCCTGGAACAGGTCCTTGAGCCGCTGCGCGGCCGGGGCGGACTCGGGGATCGTGAGGCCGATGTTGACCACACCATCGGGCTCGGGGAACATCCAAGCGTAGTATCCGGCGAGTCGGCGGTCCCAGAACATATGCGCGGTCCGGCTGCCGCTATAGGGGGTGCCGCGCCACCAGCCCATGAGCGTGCGGATCGTCGTCTTCGGGCGCTCGTCGCGGGAGAACCGCGACGGCGAGCCATCGGCGCAGATCACCAGATCGGCCTCGAGCTCGCCGGCCTCCGTCTTGACGCCGCGGACCGCGTCGGCCCCGTCGCGCAGCAGCTCCAGGACCTTCACGCCCTCGCGGAATTCGGCCCCTCGCTCGACCGCGGCGCGGATGATCCCGTTGTCGAGCTCGACCCGCGGCACCACCCACGCCTCGATCCCCGCGTTCAGCGACCGCTGGTCGCCGTCGGGCCCGCGCACCTGCAGCGTGTCGATCACCCCGCGCCGCGGGATCAGGCCCCGGCGTAGTCCGAGGCGCTCGAGCATATCCTGCGCGTGTGGAGACAAGCCGCTGCCGCAGACCTTGACCCGCGGATACCGCGACTTGTCGAGGACCTGAACCTCATAACTGCCCGTCTGCGCGAGCTTGAGAGCACAGGCGCCTCCGGAGGGCCCGGCACCGACGATAATGATCTTGGGCTTTCGCATGAGCTCGAGGCGGCATGCTACCCGATCGCCGCGTGGCGCGCCGATTTTTGCGCCACGCTCGCAGATGCACCCAGACGGGCACCAGTGCGCTGGGCGACGCCAGCCCTCCGGTCGCTCCACAGTCGCGGGGCCGGTCTACGCGCGCGGATCCGCGAGGCTGGCCCGCGGTGGCATGGCCGCCATTGCCCGCCCTCCCCCCTCTGCTACATGCGGAGGGTGCTCGAGCCCCTCGACCCCAGACGGCCCGATCCTCACGATCCGCTGGCGCCGCGGCCCGACGATCCGCGGGTCGGACGCTGGTGGTGGGCAGCGCGGCTCTATCGACGCGATAGCGAGGCCTCGTCGTTCTTTCGCTGGCCGGTCCTGCTCGTGCTGATGATGCTGATGATCGGTCTGGTCGCGCTCGGTGTCCTCTTGCTGGCCCCCCCGGGCTGAGCTCGCCGGGCTCCGCCGCTCCCCGCGCTGCGCCGCCGCTCAAGCGCCGCCGCCGGTGCGAGCGGCCGATTCTCGCCGCTGCGGCGATCCTTCGCGTTGCCGGAGCGACGTCATGGCTTACACCTCGGCCCGGAGATACCGTCATGATCCACACCGTATATCGTTACGCACTGGCCGCGCTCGTCGGCGCAGGCCTCGGCTGCAGCACGGACGGCGACGACGGCGGCGGCGGCGGCGCGACCGACCAGGAGGTCCTCGCTACGTGCAAGACCTACTGCGAGAAGGCCGCGGTGTGCGACGGCGACGTCACGGAGGCCGGGTGCACCGCCGACTGCCAGGACAAGCTCGGCGACTGCATGGCCGACGAGCAGTCTCAGACCCTCGACGACCTCGACGCCTGCTCCGCCAGAGCTTGCGACGAATTCACGACGTGCACGATCGGCGCCGGGCTCCAGTGCGTGTTCGGGATCTGAGCCTCGCCGCGTCGGTCGAGGACGATGCAAGGACCGCAACATGCCGCGAACGATCGCCCTCATCATCCTCCTCGCGCTCGCCCCCGGATGTGCCGCCACGCTCGTGCCGGCCCCGGGCGCCCACCGCGTCCCGGGCGTCGGCTATGCCGCCGAGGACCAGCAGTTCGGCGTCCACATCGTCGCCTCGTCCGAGGCGTGGCGCGGCTTCCCCTCGGACCTCGGCGACATCGTCGAGCCGATGCTCGTCACCATCACCAACGACAGCGGCCGCCCGCTCGAGATCCGCTACGAGCACTTCGACCTGCTGACTCCGGGCGGAATGGCCTTCGTCGCCTTGCCGCCGTTTCAGGTCGAGGGCGTCAGCTTCGCGCCCAACGATCGCATCGGCCCCGCGCTCGGCTTCGGCTTCAGCGTCGCACCATACCTATCGCCGTGGTACCCGGGATGGACCGTGTACGGCGGCCGCTTCCCCTACAACGCCGGTTACTACGACGGATACTACCCATATTATTCCGGTTATGAGCGCATCACCTTGCCGACCAGCGACATGGTCCAGCGGGCGCTGCCCGAGGGCGTGCTCGCGTCGGGCGGGAGGATCTCCGGGTTCATCTACTTCGAGCAGGTCGCCGATGTCTCCCGCGTCGCCTTCGTCGCGCGCCTCATCGAGGTCGGTGGCCAGCAGTTCGGTGCGATCCAGATCCCCTTCCTCGTCGAGTGAGGGCGCCAAACGGCTCCGCCGCCGCGGGCCCTCGCGGGTCCGCGGCGCGACCGGGCAGCGATGGCTGCCCGCGACGGGTCAGCTCAGAAGTCGTACGTGATCACGAGCCGCAGGTCCTTGCTCCCGGTGGAGAAGTCGAGGCCGTTCCTGCTGACGGTGTTGAAGAAGGCGACGCCCTGGTTGGTCGCCGGGTCGCCGAGCCAGCCCTGCACGAGCTCGACCGGCAGCGTGATGAACCGCCTGCCCGAGCTGGGCGCGTTGATGGCCGTGAGCACATCCTGGTCGAGATCGTCGTCGCTGCTGAACGGCTCGTTCGGCGCGGTCCAGGCGCTCGAGGCGCTCCGCCGGTTCCAGGTGACGGCGTTCTCCACCCAGGCCTCCGCGGGATTGAGCTTGTACACCTGATAGCGGTCAGGCGTCGTATTCGTGACGTTCGCCTCGATGTGCGCGGCGCGGATCGTCGCGCCCGAGGGCAGCGCGGGGAGGGTCCACCTGGCGAGGCAGACCTGATCCTCGGTGTCACTGTTGTCGTCGCCCGACATACCGTCGATCTTGCAGGCCGAATTGTTCCCGAGCTTGGTGTCCGGGATCGACTCGTCGATCGTCGCCTCCGCCGAGTGGATCGGCGCTGTGGTCGCGCGCATGTCTCCGGCCGGGACCGCGCCCAGCACGCCGACGAGCTCCAGGTTGAAGCTGAGGTCCGGGTTGCTCTTCGAGCGCTGGTGCACCTCCACGGCGATGACGTTGTCGCCCTGATTGGGCAGGCGGAGGAGGTTCTCGTCGATGTTCGCGAATGGGATGAAGGTGTCCTCCTCGCTGTCCTCCACCGTCGACGACGCGACCGTGGTCGCGCCGAAGCTCTGCGGCAGGTTGCTGAGCACGATCCGGGTGCCGTTGAGGTACACGGCCGCGCCGTCGTCGCGCAGGAGCTGCAGCCGTAGCTCGTTGTACAGGCTCCGGTCGGCCGGGAAGGTGTGCCGGAAGTATTGGGTGATGCACTTGTTCGACGCGTTCGTACCCCCGGCCGGGATCGCGGTCTGCTCGTCGCCGTCCCCATAGCCGAGCTCGGCGCGGCCGACGACCCAGGTGCCGTCATCGAAGGTGCCCCCGCCCTTCCAGTTGTTGTTCGCTGGCGCCGCGCACGTCGTCCCCTGCGAGAGATACTTCCACTCGGCGGCCGCCGACACGAGCAGCGCGTAGGGAGCGTGCGGGGCGTCCGCCTCGGAGACCTTGACGGGAGCCATGAGCTCCCCGCCGGAATCTCCGGGTTCGCTCTGGCGCTCCTCGGATTCCGCCTCCTGAAGGATCTCCAGCTCCTCGACGGCCTCGACGTCCTGCACCGTCTCCGCCACCTCTTGCACCGTCTCCGCGATCGCCTCGTAGGCGCGACCCCGGCTCTCGCTCTCGAACCCGTCGCAGCCGGAGAGGCTGACGAAGGGAGCTAACAATATCCATGATTTTCTGAACATGTCATTCCTCGGATTTTTGATGTGGGCTTGATCGCCGACGATCCGAGGATGGCGCTCGGACTCGGGGCGGCAACAGCCTGGGCTCGGTCGATACCCAGGGGCCGTCCGATCGGCCGGAGCCACGCCCCCGATCGATTCGCCGTCCGGCTGCCGTTTCACGCCCGTTCTCGCGGTCGATGGGCGATCACCTGGGCGCCTGCGATATCGCGGTGACGCCTGGGCCCTGCCGCGTGCGCGCGCGGTTGTGCGGGGTATGCGATCGGGCATCAGGGTTCAGGGCGGCTTATAGGCAGCCCCCCCCGTGCCCCTGGCCCGGGTGATGACCCGATGGGACTCGAGGTGCCACCTGGGGCGCGCGTGTTGGCGCAGCTGCTCCTCTGCGCCGTCACAAGCGCTCGCCACGTTGTTCACCCTGCCTCGGCGTCGCCCGGTATAGTCGCGGGTGGTGGCGACGACAGGCGGCGTGAGCCCGGAGACCTCGGCACATGAGGGGATGCTCGACACCCTCCAGCCGCCGGTGCGGGTCGACGGCGACACCGCCCTCGAGGTCGGCGAAGCCTCCCTGAGGCGGCCGCGCGGCCCTGACACGGAGCTCGCGCGCGGCGAGCCGCTCGGTCGCCACATCGTGCTCGAGCGCCTCGGCGCGGGCGGCATGGGGGTGGTCTACGCCGCCTACGACCCCGAGCTCGACCGCAAGATCGCCGTGAAGCTGATCCGCGGGCTCGGCGCGGACCGGGCCGGCGCGGCCCGCCTGCTGCGCGAGGCCAAGGCGATGGCCCGCCTCACGCATCCCAACGTCATCACCGTGCACGACGTCGGCGTGCTCCCGGACGGCCAGGTCTTCGTCGCCATGGAGTTCGTCGACGGCCTCACCCTGCACGCCTGGCAGCAGCACGAGACCCGCAGCTGGCAGGAGATCCTCGCCGTCTACCGCGAGGCCGGGCGCGGCCTCGCGGCCGCCCACGCCGTCGGCCTGGTCCACCGCGACTTCAAGCCCGACAACGTGCTCGTCGGTCACGACGGTCGCGTCCGCGTCCTCGACTTTGGCCTCGCCCGCGCCGACGACCTCACGCTCGCGCCCTCGCAGGGCCCCCGCGACCTCACACACGCCCGCAACTCCCACATCGTCACCGCCCTCGGCTCCGCTGTACCCGGCGGGGTCAGCGAGCAGCTCACCCAGGACGGCGCCATCGTCGGCACGCCCGCCTATATGGCTCCGGAGCAGCGCCTCGCCGTCGCCGTCGACGCGCGCGGCGACCAGTTCAGCTTCTGCAGCTCGCTGTGGGAGGCCCTGACCGATGAGCTGCCCTTCTCCGGGAACACCCAGTTCGCCCTGCTCGAGGCCGTGCACGAGCGCCGCTTCACACCTGTCTCAAGGGACAGCAATGTGCCACGTCGGCTGCTCCGCGTGCTCGAGCGCGGCCTCGCGGAGCTGCCGAGCGAGCGCTGGCCCGACATGGACGCGCTGCTCGCCGCGCTCGCGCCGAGGCGCAGCCGGGCGCGCGGCCTCGCGCTGACGGCCGCCTTCGCGGCGGCCGCCGCCGGCCTCGGCTACGGCCTGTCCCGGGGGACAGATCCATCCGAGCTGTGCCTCGGGGCCGCGACGCGCAGCGCCGGGGTGTGGGACGACAAGGCCCGCGCCGCGGTGCGGACCGCCTTCGCCGCGACCGGCCTGCCCTACGCCGCGGCGGCACGCGACGCGGTCGAGGCCGACCTCGACCGCCGCCTCGGCGAATGGCGAGCGATGGCCGCCGACAACTGCGCCGCCACTCAGGTCCGCGGCGAGCAGTCGCCGACGCTGATGGACCGCCGCCTCGCCTGCCTCAACGAGCGCCTCGAGGAGACCCGCGCGCTGGTCCGCCTGTTCCGTGACGCCGACGGCCCGGTCGTCGAGCGGGCCGTGCTCGCCACGCGTGCCCTCACCCCGCTGTCGGGCTGCGCCGACGTGGCCGCCCTCACCGCCCCCGAGACCGCCCTCCCGGACGACCCCGAGGCGCGCGCGACCATCGTCGACCGCCGCCTCCAGCTCGCCGAGCTGCGCGCCCTGCTCCACACCGGCGGTTACGCCCGCGGCCTCGAGCTCGCGGCCCCGCTCGCCGACGAGGCGCGCGGCCTCGGCTTTCGCCCGCTCAGCGCCGAGGCCGACCTGCTGCTCGGCGAGTTCCTGTGCCGCAAGGGTCGGACGAGCGAGGGGACCGCGGCGCTGACCGACGCGGTGTGGACCGCGACCGCGGTGAAGCACGACGCGCCGCTGATCGAGGCGACGCTCGAGCTCGTATATTGCGTGGGCATCCGCGGCGGCAAGCTGAGCGAGGCCAACCAGTGGGCGCGCCACGCCGAGGCCGCGATCGACAGGGTCGCGAGCGAACGGGAGGCCCACCGCCTGACCTTGCTCGGCTACCGCGGCCTGCTCGCCCACGACGAGGGCCGCTTCGAGGTCGCCCTCGAGCTCACCGAGCAGGCGGTGACCGCCACCGAGCGCCTGCACGGCCCCGAGGCGGTGCAATTGGCGGGTTACCTCGGCTACCTGGCGTCGATCGAGGAGAAGCTCGGCCGCTACCCGGAGGCGCTGCAGCACAACCGCCGCGCCCTCGAGATCTCCGAGCGGATCCTCGGCCCCGATCATCCGCGGGTCGGGATCCATTGCAACAACCTCGCCACGGTCCACGCCAACCTCGGCGACTACGACGAGGCCCTCCGCTATCAGGACCGCGACCTCCAGATCGCCCTCGCCGCCCTCGGACCCGAGCACCCCGAGACCGGACTCTCCTACTCCAACCGCGGCACGCTGCGCACCGAAGCCGGCCACCCCGTCGAGGGCCTCCTCGACCTCGAGCGCGCCGACGCCATCTTCAGCCGCAGCCTCGCCCTCGACCATCCCGACCGCCTCGCCCTCGACAACAACCTCGGCACCACACTCCTCGACCTCGGCCGCCTCGACGAAGCCGAGCACTACCTGCAGCGCGCCCTCGACAACACCCTCGCCACCCTCGGCCCCGAGCACCCCTCGGTCGCCTACGCTGACGAGAGCCTCGGCCGCATCCTCGCCCTCCGCGGCGACTTCGCGGCCGCCCGCGTCCACCTCGACCGCGCCCTGGCGATCCGCGAGACCACCCTCGGCCTCGAGCACATCGACGTCGTCGACGCCCTCATCGGCCTCGCGCTGTGGTGGGACCGCCAGGGCCGCTGCGACCAGGCCCTCCCGCTGCTCCGCCGCGGCCAGCTGGCGCTCCACCGCCAGCTCCCCGCGGACCACCTCTACAACCTCCACCTCGACGGCTACCTCGCGCGCTGCAGCCCCGTCGACGACCCCACGCGCCTCGCCGACCTCGAGCGCGCCGTCGCGGGCCTGCGCGACCGCGGTCCGCCGCGCGAGCGCGCCGAGCTCGGCCTCGACCTCGCCGACGCGCTCGTCGTCCGCGGTGAGCTCACGCGCGCCCGCTCGCTCGCCAGCGAGGCCGCCGACCTGGTCGCCACCACCGGCCACGGCCATGCCCCTGAGCGCGAGCGCGCCGCCCGCTGGCTCGCCGCTCACCCGGCGACGCCCTGAGCTTGTCCGCGACGGAGGCGACGGGGCATCGCTGAACGATGCCGACTTCCTCGTCGCCCGCGCTACTGCCCGATCGCGTTGCAGGCCTGCAGGCGCATGATCAGGTTGTCCTCGTTGGTGAAGAAGTAGTAGGCGCCGTTGGTCGAGAGCACCGCGCCGGTCGAATACAGGCCGTAGCTGAGCTTGGGGCCGGTCAGGACCTTCTCCCAGCTGCCGTCGGGGGCGACGCGTACGACCGCCTGCAGGGTCGAGGAGAGGTGATAGAAGTGGTCGCGAAACGCCGACTTGGGGTCGGCGAAGCTCATCTCCTCGCCGACGCCGAAGCCGAGCGCGTAGGAGTAGTCGAGGGTGACGCTGTTGTCGACGGCGATCCGGTGGACGCCGTCCTTGGTCTGGTTGATGGCGTAGAGGCCGGTCTTGAACTTGCTGCCGGGACGCGGCAGCGCGAGGTCGACGACGACGCTCAGGCCGGCCGCGATCTGGGTCTTCGTGCCGTCGGCCTCGATCATGCTGACGGTCCCGCTGCCGTAGTTGCTGGCGTAGAGGCGCTCGACGCCGTCGCCGCGGTCGCCGTAGACGATGCCCTCGCAGTTGCCCTGATGCACGAAGGTCGTCACGCTGCCGTCGGGGAAGATCTTGTAGATCCAGTCGCCGCCGACGGTGGTGCAGGCGTGGATCACACCGTCGTAGGCGTACTCGAGGTAGGGGTTCGGCGGCAGCTTGCCCGCCGCCGGGTCGACGACCCAGCCGAGGAACTTGCCGTCCTGATCCATGCGCCCGATCCCGCCCGCGGTCTCCGCGACGTTGTTCACCGTGAAGAGCACGCCCTCGCCCGGCATCCCCCAGTACTCGCCCAGCGCCCGCTCGACGTCGCCCAGCCGACCAAAGGCGCCGATGTCCTTGTCGACCTCCATCACGACCCGCGCCGTGTATCCGTCGATCGCGGTCAGCTCGAGGTCCGGCGGGGTGCAGTCGCAGCCCTCGTCGAAGAGGTCGTTGCAGTTGTTGTCGAGCGCGTCACACAGCTCCGGCTGCTCCTCGCAGGTCGGCTCGCCGGTGCTGCCGCTCGAGCTCGCGTCGCTGCCCTCGCTGCTGCCGCCGGTTGAAGTTGAGGTCGACGTCGACGTCGACGTCGAGGTCGACGTCGTCGGCTCGCCAGGATCCGTGAGCGCGCCGCTGCTGCTGCCCGTGACCTCGCCGCTGTCGGTGAGCCCGCCGCTGCCGGCGCTCGAGCCCGTCGACTCGCCGCCGGTCGTCGCCGCGGTCGCCGAGCTGGTGCTCGCGGGGCCCGTGCTCGTGGCGCCCACGCTGGTGCTGCTCGCGCCCCCGCCGTCGCCGCAAGCGAGCAGGAGCAGAGCGCAGGGGAGAACACGGTGATAAGCGGGCATGCGCCACCGTAACGCGACCCGGGACCGCGAGGCCAGGCGCGAGGACGAGCTCAGCAGACTCTCTCGCGGCCCGGGTCCGGGCGCCGATCAGCGCGGCCCCCACGAGCACGTGCCATGCCATGCGCGCGATCCCGACGCGTCCGCGAGCGCAGCGGCGGCGAGCTCCTCCTCGCCGTGCTCGTGGTCGCCGCGGCGCGGCTCCGGTCCGTGACATCCGAAAGTAGTCGCCCCGACGAGCGCCGCGGGGTATCAACGCCGGGTGGATAGCGCTTACGGAAGTCTATATGTGCGAGTGATTGCGAGCCTCGGGCTGGTGCTCGCGGCCTGTGCGCCCGGCGGCGGCGACGAGAGCTCCACCGCGAGCGCCGGCGCGACGAGCACGTCCGGCGACTCGACCGGGGCTCCGACGACGTCGGGCACGACGGCCGGCGGCACGGGCTCGACGAGCGGCGACTCGGTCACGGGCTCGACCTCTACGACCGGCGAGCCGACGGGCAGCAGCACCCAGAGCGTCGACTCGACGACCGACGGGACGGGCACGACCGGGGGCACGAGCACGAGCGATGGCACCGGCACGAGCACGAGCACGAGCACGAGCACGAGCGACGGCACCAGCACGAGCGACGGCACCAGCACAGGGGGCACGAGCACGACCGGCGTCCCGGACTGCGTGCCGACCGAGCAGGTCGAGGTCAGCTGCGACGGGCTGGACAACGACTGCGACGACCTGATCGACAACATCGACGTCGGCAAGGACGGGATCTGCGACTGCCTGAACATCGGCATTCTCGGCGCGACCGGCTTCGCGCCGAACGCCAACTTCGAGGCCTGGCTCGAGGACCAGGGCTCCGACGTCACGCGCACGCTGCTGGCCAACAACCCCGGCGTGATCACCCCCGCGTTCCTCGACAAGTTCGACCTCGTGCTGCTCGACCGCATCGAGCGCGCGCTCAGCCCCGAGGAGGCCAAGGCGATCGAGGCCTTCGTCAAGACCGACGGCCGCGGGATGATCACGCTCATCGGCTACAACTTCGACAACAACAACCCGGCCCCCGAGCGCGACCGGGCCAACACGGCGCTCGCGCCCTTCGGCCTGGCCTACCAGGGCGGATACTTCGGGAACGCCGTGATCCCGACCTTCAATCAGAACCATCCGGCCTCGAAGGGCATCTTCGACGTCAACTTCGCCGGCGGCATCATGCCGGTCGACAACGGCAACCAGGGCATGTCGACGGTCATCGCCACGGTGGCGATGATGAACGCCGGCCTCGCGCACCAGACCGCGATGGACGGCGGCCGGGTGATCGTGTGGGGCGACGAGTGGATCACCTTCGACAGCGACTGGCAGGGCTTCGCCGACGTCCAGGAGCTGTGGGTGAACATGGTCAGCTGGGCCAAGCCCCAGGACTTCTGCGGCGTCCCGCAGTGAGCCGGACGACGGCTCCCTACAGCGTCCACCGATATCTGCGCGCCTGGTGCATCCCCCGGGCGTACATATCCGTATCGGGCGGCATATCGCGGGTGTCGACATATTCGCCGCCGGCCAGCTCGGCGGTTCGACGCGAGGCGAGATTGTCGGGCGAGGTGATTATCCACAGCTCGGCGACGCCGTGGAGGCGGGCGACCGGCCGCAGCAGCCGGCATGCCCGGGCCGCGTAGCGACGACCGCGGTGCGCGGGGTCGACCTCGTAGCCGATATTGCCGGCGTACAGGCTTATCGAGGGGTCGGCGTCGAGGCGAATGAGGATGCGCCCGAGCTCGCTGGCGCCGCCGCGGAGATGGATGGCGAAGTGATACGCCGGCATGTCGACGTTCCGGTCGAGCAGCCGCAGCTCGATCGTATCGTCGGCCAGGGCCGTGAGCTCGCTGAACCACGGATCTGCGGCGCACCGCGGCGCCATGGCGGCGGCCTCAGTTGCTCTTGCAGCTCGGGTCGGTGCAGCTGCTCTCGCAGCTGCCGACCGTCGCGCAGGCCAGCTCGCAGTCCTTGGTGCACTCGGTCAGCTCGCACGAGCCGGTGCCCGCGCAGCTCAGCTTGCAGCTGTTGCCAGGGCAGGCCAGCGAGCACGAGCCCTGCCCCTGACACACCACGTCGCAGCCGCCGCCCTCGCAGCTAAACTCGCAGGCGCCCGCGCCCTCGCAGCTCATCGCACAGTTGCCGTCCGGACAGTCGTACTCGCACGAGCCCAGGCCCTTGCACACGCACTGCGAGCCCTCGGCGCAGCCGGCCTCCACGGCCCCGCAACCCGCGGGTACCCCGAGCCCGAGCCCCAACACCAGCCCCGCGACCAATAAGATGACGCTTCGCATGGCCGCCATCATACGCCAAAGCGCCGGCGCCTGTCCGGGGTTCAGGGCACGCGCAGGGTGCCGGTCGCCGGGTCGAGGTTGAACAGCACCATGAGGCGCTCGAACAGCGCCGGGTCGCGCGCGCGCAGCTTGTCGGGCGTCTCGAAGAAGGCCTCGACGGCGACCGCGAACAGCTCGGCCTCGTTGGTGCCGGCGTAGGCGCGCAGGGGCGCCTGCTTGCCGCCGCGGCGGACCCGCTTGATGCGGTCGCGCACGACGGCGTCCCAGCCGGGCAGCGTGGCCCACACCGAGGGCGCGCCGTCGGCGAAGCCGTCGGCCATGTCGATCACGTGCGCCAGCTCGTGGACGGCGACGTTGGTGCCGTCCGACTTCTTGAAGCCGAAGCGCACCTGCTTGCGCGACAGCAGCATCGGGCCCTGGGCGTGGACCATGCCGGCGATGTCGTGGTGGTCGCCGGGCTCGTAGTCCTCGTTGAAGTTGGTGACGTGGACGATGATGTCGCGGGTCGTGGGCCACTCCCAGCCCGGGCGCCCGTGGCCGAGCATCGCCGCGCCGGCGGCGATCAGGACGCGAATGTCCTCGGGGACAGAGGACTGCTGCGGGCCGAAGAAGCGCTGCTCGGCGAGGAAGATCGCCACGTCGTCGCGAAACCGCGCCTGGCCGGCGGGAGTGAGCCGGCGATAGAAGGCGACGCGCTCGTCGAGCACCTCCTGCCACGCGGCAGGGAACGGGGCCGCGAGCAGCGCGCGGCGCCGACGAAACCGCTGCAGCGCGGCGCGGTGCCACAACAGGCCGAGCGCCGGCCCGGCGAGCACGACCCACACGGCCGTGCCCGCCAGCGCGGCGATCGCCGCCCCGAGCGCTGCGATCACCGCGGCGATCCAGGTATGCACGGCGACGTTGCGGCTCGGCCAGACCTGCATCGAGGCGGGATGATAACACCGCGAGCCGCGCGGAGCGTGCCAGATCAGGATATCAGCCGGCAGCGAGACGTCGCGGTCTAGAGCGTGCGGCGGTAGATCAGGCGCTGCTCGTCGTCCGAGCCGGCGTCGGTGATCCCCGCGATGTACACGTATGCGTCGCCGCCGCCGGTCGCGTCGAGGAGCACCACGTCCCCGTCGAAGGTGTCGAACTCGACCAGGTCGACCTCGACTCCGCTGGCGTCGAAGCGCACGAGCCCGTGCGAAAACGAGAACACGCAGGTCTGCCCGACACCGCAGCGCATGACCGCCGACGCGTTGGAGAAGTCCTTGTCCGGCCCGGTATTGAGGTAGTCGAGCACGCGCGCGCCGCCGTCGTAGACCGCCACGGTGCTGATGTACAGGAACTCCCCGTCCAGGTAGGCGAGCACGTGCACCCGGCCCTGGGCGTCGATCGCCACGTCGTCGACGTGACCGAGGCCGGCGAGGTCCCACTTTGCCGCGCTGCTCGTGCACTTGTCACCCGCGAAGGTCAGCAGGTCGATGCCGAAGGGGTCGTCGGAGAAGCCCGCGGACACGCCGCTGCTGCCGTCCGGCCGAACCGCGATGACGCGCCCGTAGGGTTCCGGCAGGCAGTCGACCTCCGGCGCCGGCCAGGCGCGCCCGACGTTATAGCCGTTCTCCAGCGCGGTATAGACAGCCTTCTGGGCGTCCACCGCGAGCGCCGTGTGCGAGGCGTCCAGGGCCCCGAAGCCCGCGTCGCGGGTCAGCACGCAGTCGTCCCCGGGCTCGATCGTGTAGCGATAGATCTCCGACTCGTCGATGCCGACGTACAACACCGTCCCCGCCGGGTCAGATGCGATCGCTATGTCATTCGAGGCCCAGTTCTGCGCCGACGGCAGCGGCTCGGACAGCACGCACAGGTCGAGGCCGACGACGGAATGATCGTTCGGCGGCGGGCCCCCCGTCGTCGCATCCATGGTCGTGGTCCCGGGCGTGCCCGTCGACGTCGGCTCCACCTCGGACGTCGAGACCGGCCCCGAAGACCCCGGCACGTCGGTCGTGCCGGCCGTGCTCGTCGTGCCGACCGTGCTCGTCGTCCCCGTCGTGCTCGTCGTCGTCCCGGCCGTGCCGGACGCGTCACCGCCATCGCCGCACCCCGCGACCGCCGCCAACGCGACGAACACCGCCCCGATCTTCCCGTGAATCCGCATGCGCCGACGATCGCAGCCGGGCCGTGGCCGGTCAACGTCGAGTCGCAGCGGATGATGGTCGCGGGACCGCTAGCTGCGCGGGTCGTCCCAGATCAGGACATAGCCCGGCGGCAGCTGCAGCGACGCGTCCAGGGCCCGCCGCAGGTCGACGCGCGCCGCGGGGGAATTGTCGAGGCGGACCTCGACGGTCACGGCGCGGCGCCGATCGAGCCGCGTGATCGTGCCTGGCTCGAGCGCGCGACGGACCTCGACGAGCTCGTCGAGGCGGACCTTGCCGCCGCCCGGGAGCCCGATCTCCAGCGCCGGGAGGCCGGCCAGCTGCGCGGGCTGATCCTGCGAAGCGCCGATATGAACGACCACCGGCATGCGCGAGCCGTCCGGCCGCAGCGAGCCCACCGGCGCGCCGTCGAGCGCCGCCACGATCGTTATGAGCAGGTCATCCGGGGCGAGCCCGAGCATGGCCAGGCGCGCGCGCTTGAGGTCGAGGGCGAGGGTCAGCTCTTGACCGTCACGCGCGGCGGCGTGGAGCACCCCGGGCAGCGTCTCCGCGATCTCCGCGGCCTCGCGGGCGAGCCGGCGATCGACGTCGAGGTCGTCACCCGTGATCCGCAGCAACACCATCGAGGGGTCGTCGATCTCACCCGCCGCGTTCACGACGCCGGACCCGCGGACGGCGACGCCGGGCAGCGACGCCAGCGCCCGATCGAGCACGAGGAGCTCCTCGGCGCCGCGACCGATCGACTCGAGCAGGAGCTCGCCGCCGACCCGCACATCGCTCCGCGAGGCCGTCCTCGCCTGGACATACGCGAGCCGCCCCGCGAAGTCCGGGCCCGCGGCCGCGAGCGCCGCACCGATCGCCCGGCTCGCGTGCACGAGCGTCTCCTCCGGGGCCGCGGTCACCGTCAGGTCGAGGCCCAGCCGGCGCGGCGCGGCGGCGGGCATCTCGAGCGCGAAGCCCTCCGGCAGCCTGTGCGCGGCGAGGCGCGCCCGGATCGCCGCGTCGACCGCATCGAGGTCGGCGCCACGCCGGGCCCGCACCGATCCGATCACGACCGGGCCACCGCCGATGCGCGCCGCGTCACACCCGGGCATCTTCGGCTCGACGCTGATGCTGGCGACGTCGCGCAGCGCCAGCGGAGCCGCGCCCCGGGCCACGACCAGCGCCAACAGGTCCTCGACGGTGCTGATCGCCACCCCGGCGATCGAAGGCAGCCCGATATCCTCGGCGAGGTTGGCCTTCATGGTTTGAACGATCGCGCCGACCGACAGTCCGTGGGCGGTCAGCCTGGCCGGGTCGAGCGCGATGACCACCTGCGACTCGCGGCCGCCGCAGAGCTCGATCGCGCCGACCCCGGGGACCTCGTACAGGGCGTCACGCAGCGCCGACGCGACCCGATGGAGCTCGATGCTGGTGCCCGTGGTCGTGCTCATCACGAACAGTCGCGCGCTCGCCGGCGGCGCGAGGTCGGAGCCGATCACCGGGGTCACATCGCTCGGGAGATTCGCGCTCGCGGTGACCAGGCGCTCGCGGACCGCGAGCTTGCTGCGCTGCACATCGGCGCTCGCCTCGAGGGTGAGCACGATCGCGGCCCGACCCGACCACGCGCTGCCGTGGATGCTCTTGACGTCGACGACATCGGTCAGGGCCCGCTCGATCGGAACGACGATCTCGCGCTCGATCTCGCTCGCGGAGCGATCGGGCCATGCTGCGAAGATCTCGATCGTCGCGGCGTCGCGAGGGGCGGAGGCCGCTGGTGGGCTCACGTCGACGGCGACCGCGGCCGCGGCCACGTGCTCGTCGCTGTGCGACGTGCAAGCCGGCGCGAGCGCGGCGAGGACCGCCAATATCGGGACGAGGGAGCGCGCCGTCACCGGGGCACGATATCAGCTCGCCGACCCGACCTCCGACGCGATCCGATGGACGCAGCGCCCCGGGTCCCAGGGCATGGCGCCGAGCGCACGGGGCTCAGCGCCGCTCGAAGCCGACTGGCTCGTCGGGGTCATCACCGAGCTGCAACGGCGGCTCCACCCGATCGCTGCTCGGGCTCGTGGAGGTCGCGGGCGACTCGGTCAGCTCGACGATCGGGGGACCGAAGTGCTGGAAGGATTCGCCGTCGTCGAGCGGGCGACGACGCGTCGGTGCCACCTCCTCGGGTCGACGCGAGAGCGCCCGCGCCATCGCCGAGTCGAGCGGGTTCTCCTCGAGGGGCTCGGGCGTCGGCCGCGGCGGCGTCGCCATCGGCGTCGTCGGCTGCGGTGACGCGCGCGGCGGCTCGGGGTTCCTGGCGTCGCCGGGCTCGTCGAACGCTCGCATCGTCGGCGCCCGGATCTCCGTCGCCGACATCGCGGTCACCGGCACCGCGTGGCTGGCCGCGACCTCGGCTGCGATCAGGGAGCCCAGCGTCGGGCCCGCGGGTCGCAGCGGCGGCGTCGCCACCGGTCGCGACGCCAGGCCGGCCGCGCTCGCCTGCATCTGTCGCAGGCCGACCGTGAACAACACGATGCTGGTGGTCACCGCCGCGAGCACGAGCGTCAACATCGCCGCGGCCCCGGGCACCGCGGCGGCCAGCGGCAGGGTCGCGAGGGCGACCGTCGCCATGCCGCGGGGCGCGCTCGTGGCAATGATGCTGCGCTCGCCGTGCTCGAGGCCGGTGAGCGTGAAGCGGGCGACGCCGAGGCGGCAGACGAGCAGCAGGATGCCGAGGACGACGCCCATCACCAGCGGCCCCCAGGGCGGCGCGGTGAGGCTCAGGCCGACCATTGTGAACACCAGCGTGCGGATGAGCGCGAGCGCGCGCTCATGGCCGCCGAGGGCCGCATGGATGACCTCGGTCGCGGCGGCGTCGTCGGCCGCATGAGCCGCATGAGCCGCATGAGCCGCATGAGCCGCATGAGCCGCATGAGCCGCATGAGTGGCGGGGCGTCGGCGGAGCAGGCGGAGCAGCGCGTCGGCGTTGCCGAGGGTGACGCCGAACACCAGCACGGCGAGGGGACCGGCGCCGCCGGCGGCCTCGGTGAGGACGTAGAGGACCAGCATCACCGCGAGGGTGAAGCCGTAGTTGCGGGTGTCGCGGTCGAGGCGGCGGGACTCGGGCAGCGCGGCGTGCGGGTCCCCGGCGAGGCGCTGCAGGCCGACGATCCAGGCGATGCCGGCGACGCTGCCGAAGGCGAGGGCGAAGCCGAAGCCGGCGAGCATCGCCAGGCCCGCGCCGCCGGTCGCGACCTGCGGGCTCAGCAGGTCGAGGCAGACCACCGTGCCGGCGACCGCGAGCGCCTTGGTGATCGCCGACTCGCGGCGCAGCAGGGTCCCGAGCTCCGCGCGGACGCCCGCGCGCGCGAGCGAGGGCAGGAACACCTCCGAGGCGCCGCAAGCCAGCAGCGAGCCGAGCATGAAGGCGTGGGCCCAGCTCCAGGTCGGCAGGATGTCGAGGCCGTACAGCGCCTGGCTGAACAGGGCCACGACCGTCGCCGTCGCCGCGAAGCCGACGACGCCGAGCAGCTGGGCGCGGCGCAGGTCGGGGGGCGCCAGGGCGGCCTCGCCGGAGCCGCTGAGGTGCGTGCCGGCGTCGAACAGGATGATCACCAGCGCGAGGGCGGCGAAGAACGGCGCCAGGCCGGTCACGACCGCGGCCGGCACGATGCCGGCGACCCGCACGAGCAGGCCGAGGGCGATCAACCAGATCACCGCCGGGACCCCCGTGCGGACGAAGATCCGCTCTCCGAGCGTGCCGACCACCAGGAGGCCGGCGAACACGAGCAGGAATACGGTGACGGGGTCGGTCACGGGACCTTCTTATGCCACAGCTCGCGGCGGCCGCGGCGCTCAGGTCACGCGCCGCGCGAAGTGCAGCGCCGCGTACACCTTGAGGTCGATCGCGCGGCCGCGACCGGCCTGCTCGCGCAGGAACGCCTCGACCTCGCCCAGCGGCACCTCGAACACGGTGATCTGCTCCGAGTCGACGCCGCCGCCCGCGCCGACGCGGCGCAGCCCGGTCGCCAGGAACAGGCCCACGGTCTCGTTCGACAGCCCCGGGGTCGACGGCCCGCGGGCGACCTCCTCGATGTGGCGCGCCTCGAAGCCGGTCTCCTCGATCAGCTCGCGACCGGCCGCCGCGCTGCCCGGCTCGCCGGCGTCCTCGCCGTCGCCGACCAGCCCGGCCGGCAGCTCGATCACCGGGCCGCCCATGGCCGGACGCTCCTGCTCGATCAGCACCAGCTTGCGGTCGTCGGTCACGGCGATGATGCACACCGCCCCGCTCGCGCCGAGGCGCTCGGCGAACTCCCAGGTCCCGCGCCGGACCAGCCGGAGGTACTTGCCCGCCGCGATCGTCGTCCCCTCGTCGGACCCTGGATCTTGCTCCTGCATATCGCGAGTGTAGCGCGAGCACGCGCCGCCGCGGTAGCCTCAGCCCGTGCCCCGCCTGCTCAGCCTCGACGCCCTGCGCGGCGTCGCCGTCATTCTCATGATGGAGCAGCACCTCGGCGTGTGGCTGTGGCAGATCGAGGACCCCCTGCGCAGCGCGCTCGCCCAGGCCCCCGGCTACATGGCCCTCAACGGCCTCGGCGGGCTCGCGGCTCCGACCTTCATCACCCTCGCCGGCGCTGGCACCTCGCTGCTGGTCGCCAGTCGTCCGGGCCAGCCCGTCGACGCGACGCTGCTGCGCCGCGGCCTCGCGCTGCTCGGCTTCGGCTACCTCCTGAACTACCTGACCCCGAGCTGGTTCTCGACCGGCTCATGGTTCGTGCTGCACCTGATGGGCTTTGCGATCGCCACCGCCCCGCTGTGGCGGCGCCTCGGCGACGTCGCCTTGCTCGCGGGCCAGGCCGTGGTGCTGCTCGTCACCGTCGCCGCGCAATACTGGCTGCAGACCCCGATCCTGCTCGATAACTCGCGCATGCGCGACCTCGCGCTGCCTGGCGGCGCCCTGCGCCTCGCCCTCGTCGAGGGTCAGTTCCCGGTGCTGCCGTGGCTCGGCGTGTTCTTCGCGGGCATGGTCGTCGGTCGCTGGCTGCTCGCGGAGGAGCACGGCCGCGTCCTCGCGCTCGCGCGCGCGTGCCTGCTGATCGGCCTCGCGCTGATCGGCCTCGACTACGCGGCCGGCCACGTGTCCGCGCTCGCGGTGCTGCGCGCCGAGCCGTGGACGCGGCTCGTGCACGTGCGAACCAGCTTCTACCCGGCGAGCCCCGGCATCGTGCTGTTGTTGCAGTCCGGGGTGCTGCTGATGCTCGGCGCGGCGCTGCACGTCGAGGCCCGCCGCGCGCTCGACCCCCGCGGTTGGCTGGTGACCCTCGGTCGAGCCTCGCTGACCCTGCTGATCGTCCACGTCGTGCTGTTCCGGGAGATCTCCCGCCCGCTCGGGGCCTGGCAGGCCTTCGGCCGCGGCACCGCCCTGGCGATCATCGCCGCCTGGATCGTCCTCTGTGCGCTGCTGTCCAGGGTCTGGCAGCGCAGCGGCTACCGCTTCGGCGCCGAGTGGCTGCTCCGCCGCCTCGGCGGCTGAGGTCGATGGCCGAGGTCGGCGGTTCATCGGCGGTCCGTCGGCGATCGACGGCCCTCACCACCATCGCGCGCCGACCGCCGATCCGCCCCGACCCGGGCCGAGGCGGCCCGACACGTAGTATCGTGCGCCGGAGCGTCCTGGCGATGCGAGACCTCGAGGCCCACAACGACAAGCTCGCCGCGCCCGTGGCCACCTCGTCCGAGCTCGCCATCGAGGTCCTGCGCCTGCTCGATCGCGTGTTCCCGCTGGTCGTCTACCCGGCCGCGATCTTCGTGGTCGTCGTCGCCCGGCAGCCGCTCGCGACCGGCCTGGTGTGCCTCGGCTTCGTCCTGCTCAACATCCTCTGCTCGCTGCTCACGCGGCTGCGACGCCCGACGCGCCTCGCGGAGGCGCTGCGCTACCTCGGCTTCGCGGTCGTGCTGCTGGCCCTGCCGAGCTTCGCGGGCGTGAGCGCGCCGAGCTGGCTGCTCGCCCTCGCGGTCGCCTGCACCGCGCCGATCTCGCTGCCGGGCGCCGGTCCGGCGCTGGCGGGCATCGCCGCGGTCGCTGCGGCCAGCGCGGGCGGCCTGTGGCTGGCGGGCGCCGAGTGGTTGCAGATCGGCAGCGTCGTCGCGGCGATCCTCGTGTGCGGGGCGCTGACGGTCGCGATCATCAACCACCTGAACCGCGGCGGCGCGTCCCTGCGGAGCACGCTGGCCCGCATCGAGCGCGAGGTCGCGGAGCGCCAGCGGGTCGAGCAGCAGCTCCGGGACACCCGCGACGAGCTCGAGCAGCGCGTCGAGGAGCGCACCATCGCCCTGACGCGCACCAACAAGAAGCTCGAGAAGGAGGTCCGCGACCGCCGCGGCGCCGAGACCCAGGCGCTAGAGGCCAGCAGGATCAAGAGCGCCTTCCTGGCCAACATGAGCCACGAGCTGCGCACCCCGCTGAACGCCATCATCGGCTACTGCGAGATCCTGCTCGAGGACCGCGCCGCGACCAGCGAGGCCAACACCGACCTGCGAAACATCCGCAGCTCCGCCGACCACCTGCTGGCGATCATCAGCGACATCCTCGACCTCTCCAAGATCGAGGCCGGCAAGATGGACCTCAACGTCGAGGAGTTCGAGGTCGTCGAGGTCGTCAGCAACGTCATGACCGCCCTCGCTCCCCAGGCCGAGAAGAACAAGAACACCATCAAGCTGCGCTGCCCTCGCGAGCTCGGCAGCATCAAGACCGACCGCACCAAGCTCCATCAGGTCCTCTCCAACCTGCTCAGCAACGCCTGCAAGTTCACCCACGACGGCAAGATCGAGCTCACCGTCCAGCTCGTCATCGACGAGGGCCGCCGCAGCTTCGAGTTCGTCGTCGTCGACACCGGCATCGGCATCGCCCCCGAGAACCTCGAGCGCCTGTTTGCGCCCTTCATGCAGGCCGACACCTCCACCACCCGCAAGTACGGCGGCACCGGCCTCGGCCTCGCCATCAGCCGCCACTACGCCCGCATGCTCGGCGGCGACATCCAGGTGCGCAGCACCCCCGGCGAGGGCTCGACCTTCACGCTCAAGGTGCCCGTCGAGGCCGACGACCCGCGCAAGAACGGGTTGCTGCTGGTGTCCAACTTCTAGCCCGAATTTCTCACCAAGGCCCGTCGACTCGAATAGCACTACCTCATGAGCGCCGACCCATGGGTGCGGCCCCCATTCGGGGCCTTGCGATCGACCGCCCAGCTTCTGGGCGGCACGGCCTGGTTCGCCCGCTGGAACCCGCAAACCGCCGCGTGGATCGTGCCGCCCCGGCCGCTGATCGGGCGCCTCCCCACTTGCAAGATCGAGCCACAGATCGCCGCATTCCTCGTCGACGGCGCGCTGCTGTGGATCGCGATCCGGTCCAGCGGGATGGGCCAGCACGGACGCTGCTATCGCCGCAACGGCGGCTTGCCTGACCGCTCGGAGGTCCTCGCCGTCACGCGCGACGGCGCCGTCGGACAGCCGCTGCGCCTCCCATACCGCAGCGCCTACCCGTGGCTGCGCCTCGTGGACGGCCGGTTGCTCGGTCGCCAGCAGGACCCGGGATCGCGCCGACGGAGATCCGTCGGATTTCGTATCGAGTGTGCCGACCGCTGAGCCACTCGCATGACCCACGATTGCAACTATACAGACAGCGATTGACTTGATGAACCGCACCACGTACAGAGCTGGAAGGAGCGCGGTCGCGGTGTCGCTCGCGTCCAGGCTCTCCGCTGCCATATGCATCGTCGTGCTGGCGGCGTGCTCTCCTGCGCGCCCTCCCGCGCCCGAAGAGGCGAAGGTCGAGAGACCGGCCGCACCGGAGCCGGCGGATGCCGTCGCGCACGCTGAAGCAGCCGCGCACGCTCGGGCTGAGGCCCCCGGCGACGCGCCCCCGGACTCCGCGTTGTCATCTCCCGGCGAAACGGCACCCGCGCAAACAGGCATGGACCAGCTCCGGCCGGGCGACATCATATTCCACGTGTCGCGCTCGGCCCAGAGCAAGGCGATCCAGCTGGCGACGAAGTCGCCGTATAGCCACGTCGGGGTCGTCGAGTCGGGATCCGACGGCCTGGTCATCCTCGAGGCCGTTCAGCCCGTCAAGCGCACACCCGTCGGTGAGTGGATCGCCCGCGGTATCGGCGGGCACTTCGTCGTGAAGCGTCTAAAAAACGCGAGCGAACTGTTGACGCCGGACGCCGCCCTGCGGCTTCGCACCGTCGGGACAAGGTTCATCGGCAAGCATTACGACACGGCATTCGGCTGGTCGGATGACCGCATCTACTGCTCGGAGCTCGTCTACAAGCTCTATCACGAGGTGTTTGGGATCGAGGTGGGGCCGATCCAGCGGCTACGCGACTTCGACCTGGGCGATCCCGTCGTCAAGGCGAAGCTCATCGAGCGCTACGGAAACAGCATCCCCCTGGACGAACCGGTGGTATCTCCCGCCGGGATCTTCGACTCTCCAGCGCTGATCACTGTCCTTGAGCGATGAGGTGATCGACGTCGCGGGCGGCGGCGGCTTGCGGCAGGCGGTGGCCAGGAGCAGGGCGGCGATCAACGCGGCGAATGACGGCTTCATCGCCCGAGTATCGGCCCGTATCACCGCAATTTCCAGGCGCGGCGCCGCCACCCACATCGCGACCGCGCGGCCGCTACGCGCCGGCTTCCCAGGCGACGCGCCCACCGATCACCGTCGCTCGCACGGGCGCGCCCGACAGCTCCGTCAGCGGCAGCAGCCGCAGGTCATTTCTAAAGCAGCTCAGGTCGGCCGCCATGCCGGGCGCGAGCCGCCCGCAGCCCTCCTCCTGGCGGCCCGCGAACGCGGCGCCCGAGGTGAAGCCGGCGACCGCCTCCCACAGGGTCAGCTTGTGGTCCAGCAGCCAGCCGCCCGCTGGTTGCCCCTTCAGGTTCTGGCGGGTGAGCGCAGCATATAAACCGAGGGTGGGGGCCGGCTGTTCGACCGGGAAGTCACTTCCAAACGCCAGCGGCACGCCGGCGTCGAGGAAGCGGCGCCACGCATAGGCGCCGGGGAGCCGCGCGGCGCCGATGCGGGCCGGCACCCAGGGCATGTCGCTGGTGGCGTGGGTGGGCTGCATGCTGGCGACCGCGCCGAGGCGGACGAAGCGGGGGATGTCGGCGAGGTCGACGATCTGCGCGTGCTCGACCCGTAGCCGCGGATCCGCGCGCATCACCGCCGACCTGGCGGCCTCGAGCGAGTCGAGCACGCCGCGGATCGCCGCGTCGCCGATCGCGTGCGCGGCGACCTGCCAGCCGCCGCGCACCGCCGCGAGCACCAGCGCGTCCAGCATCGCCTGCGAATGTTGCAAGCTCCCGCGATGCGACGGTCGATCGCTGTAGGGGTCCAGCAGCGCGGCGCCGCGGCTGCCGAGCGCGCCGTCGACGTAGAGCTTGACGCCGACCAGCGCGTAGCGAGCGTCGCAGTCCGGCCGCTCAGGCTCGCCGCCGAGCACCAGCGTTCGAAACCAGTCCTCGTCGGCGTAACCGGTGATCCGCAGCCGCAGCTCACCCGAGTCCGCCAGCGCGCGCAGCACCGCGTCGGTCTCGCGGCCGACGCCCATCTCGTGCACGCCCGTCAGCCCGAGCGGCAGCACCCGCGCCTGCCCCTGCAGCAGCCGGCGACGCAGGGTCTCGGGGCTCGGCGCGGGGACCGGCATCAACGTCATCGCGGCGTCGACGAGCAGGCCGCTCGGCTCATCGCCCTGCCGACCGACCTCGCCGCCCTGCGGGGCCTTCGTGCTCGCGGTGATGCCCGCGGCCTGCAGCGCCGCGCGGTTGGCCCAGCCGGCGTGGCCGTCGACGCGGCGCAGCCACACGGGTCGGTCGGGGAACGCGGCGGTCAGTGGTTCGTGGGTCGGCATCGCGGCGCCGGGCCACAGGTTCTGGTCCCAGCCGCGGCCGAGCACCCAGCCCTCCGGGGGAGCCTGCTGTTGCACGCGCGCGACCACCTCGGCGATCGACGCTGCGCCGCGCAGGTCGACCTCCTCGAGCTCGGCGCCGAGGCCGAGCAGGTGCGCGTGCGCGTCGGTCAGGCCTGGCACCGCGAGGCCGCCGGCGAGGTCGAGCACCCGCGTGCGCGCGCCCTGGAGCCGCAGCACCTCGGCGACGGTGCCGAGCGCCTGGATCCGGCCCGCGCGGGCCGCCAGCGCCTCGACCATGGGCCGCCGCGGGTCCATGGTCCAGATCGGCCCGCCGAGCACGACGAGGTCCGCCGGTCCCTTCGACCATGTCCCTTTAGACATGTTTGAAGGGCCAGCCCGACAGGCCGTCAGCGCCGCGCCGCCGGCCAGCAGCTGCAGCAGCGCGCGCCGACCCGGCCGCCGATCATGCAAGCGCCGCATACGAGGATAGACGCGTCAGCGGCAGACCGGCCCGGGGCCGTCGGCGATCGTCTGGCAGCGCTTCCCCTCGGGGCAGCCGCCGTTCTTCGCGCCCTGCTTGCAGGGGATCCCGCACTCCTGGAACTTCGGTCCGGCCGGTCCGGCGACCCCGTAGTACGAGATGCACTCCTCATCGGCGCCGCAGGACTTGTCGCCGCAGACCACGCCCGTCGCCGCCGCCGGCTCGGGCTCCGGCTGGACCACCGGCGGCGGGTTCTCGACCGGGCCCGCGCTGCTCCCGGCGCCGGGGCCCGGGGGCGGCGTGCCCTGCTTGTCGCAGGCGAGCGAGGAGGTCGACAGGAGCAGGGCCAGGAGCAGGACGGGTCGCATGCGCCGCGAAGCTATCACACGCGCCCGCCGACATCACACCGGTTCGCAGAAGCGCGCGAGGATCAGGCGGATGCCGGTGGCGAAGCGCAGGTGCAATTTCAGGTCGGCGCCGCTGCCGTCCCACGCGATCAGCTGGCCGCCGCCGAACTTGGCGTGGTGAAAGTGCTGCCCGACGAACAGGTGCACGCCCTCCTCCGCGGGCGCCGCGGACGGTCGGCGACGCTGCGGCTGCCCCCGCGGCGGCGCGGCCTCCGGCTGCTCGCTGTCGTAGACGATGTCGCTGTTCCAGCTCGGCTGCGGTGGCGCGCTCATCCGCGACGCTCGCCGCCCGCGGTCGGTCGCCAGCGCCGGGAGATCACGCAGGAACCGCGACGGCTCGTTGACCTGGGTCTGCCCGTAGAGGCTGCGCCGCGCCGCGTAGGTGATCAGCAGGTCGCGCTTGGCCCGGGTGACGGCCACGTAGGCGAGGCGCCGCTCCTCCTCCATCTGCGTCGGGTCCTGCAGCGAGCGCCCGTGCGGGAACACCCCCTCTTCCATGCCGGTGAGGATCACCCGCGTAAACTCGAGGCCCTTCGCGCTGTGGATCGTCATCAGGCGCACGCGGCGGGCCTGGTCGCTGCGGTCGTCGCTGTTGCTCGTCAGGCTGACCTGCTCGAGGTAGTCCGCGAGCGTCTGCTCCGGGTTCTCGGTCGCGAACTCCGCGAGCGCCCCGACGAACTCCTGGAGGTTCTCCAGCCGCTCGGTCGCCTCCTCGCTCTGCTCGGCCGCCAGCGCCTCGCGGTAGCAGGTGAGCGTCATCGCCAGCGAGGCCAGCTCGCCGAGGGGCATGCGGGCCGCGTGGGCCTGCACGAGCTCGTCCATGATCGCGCGAAAGCCCTCGAGGCGGCGACATGTCCCTGCGGGCAGCCCCGTCTGCTCGAGCTCGCCGAGGCAGGCCATCAGCGAGATGCCGCGGGCCTGCGCGTGGGCCCGCAGGTGGCCGACCGTGGTGTCGCCGATCTTGCGCGCGGGCACGTTGACGATCCGCTCGAAGTCGACGTCGCTGCCGGGGTTGGTCAGCAGCCGCAGGTAGGCCAGGAGGTCGCGGATCTCCTTGCGGTCGTAGAAGCTGAGGCCGCCGTAGATCGCGTAGCGGATCGCGCTGGCGGCCAGCGCCTCCTCGATCACGCGCGACTGGGCGTGGGTGCGATAGAAGACCGCGATCTCGTGCGGCGGGATGTCCTCGGTCAGCGCGTCGAGCACCTGATCGACGACGACGCGGGCCTCGTCGTGCTCGCTCGCCAGCTGGCGGATCTTCACCGGGTGGCCCTCGCCGAGCTCGCTCCACAGCGTCTTGCCGAGGCGCCCGGCGTTGCGGCGGATGATCGCGTCGGCGCAGCTGAGGATGTGCCCGGTGCTGCGGTAGTTCTGCTCGAGGCGGATGATCTTGCAGCCGGGGTGCTCGTCGGGGAAGCCGAGGATCTGCGCCACGTTCGCGCCGCGCCAGCCGTAGATCGCCTGGTCGTCGTCGCCGACCACCACCAGCTCGGCCCGCTCCGACAGCAGTGAGATCAGCCGCGCCTGCACCGGGTTGGTGTCCTGATACTCGTCGACGACCACGTGCAAGAACCGGCGCTTGAGCCCGAGCGCCGGGTCGAGGTCGGCCAGCTGCGAGCCCGGCGCGCCCTGCCCCGCGTTCGCCAGCAGCTCGACCGCGAGCACCAGCAGGTCGCCGAAGTCGGCCGCGTCCGCGGCCCGCAGCAGCTTCTCGTAGCGCAGGCCGGCCTTCTTGCTCAGCGAGCTGACCGGCTCCTCGAGGCCGAGCTTCTCGAGCTGCGCGATCGGCAGGCCGCGGTTCTTGGCCTTGTCGAGGTGGCCGAGCACGGCCCGCGGGGCGAGCCGGTTGTCGTCGATGTTGAGCTCCTTGAGCACGCGCTTCATCAGGCGCATCTGATCGTCGGTGTCGTAGATCGCGAAGTTGCGCGAGAGGCCGACGGCCTCGCCGTAGCGCCGGAGGATGCGGGCGCAGATCGAGTGGAAGGTGCCGACCCACAGGCGCTCGACCTCGGGCACCTCGGGCGCCTGCTGGTGGATGCGCTCGCGCATCTCCGCCGCCGCCTTGTTCGTGAAGGTCACCGCGAGGATCCGCCAGGCCGGCACGCCCTGCTCGAGCAGCCGCGTCACGCGGTTGGTGATCACCCGCGTCTTGCCGGTGCCCGCGCCCGCCAGCACCAGCAGCGGCGAGCCGCGGTGCTCGACCGCCGCCTGTTGTTCCGGGTTCAGCTGCACGCGCGGAGTTTGCCGCGCCTCACTTGCCCGGCGCCAGCGCGAATGCGACCTCGCGGGCCTTCAACTCGACCCGCAGCTCGCGCCGCCGGGGGTCGTCGTCGCCGGGGAGTTCGTCGATGCGGACCGGGCGCACGCCCTGCAGCGCCACGGTGAAGCCGACGCCCGGGGCGCCGAGCACCATGGTCGCGGTGCGGCCGTTGCTGCGTCCGGCCTCACAGGCCTCGAGCCAGCGCGTGAAGCCCCACGCCTTGGCCTCCGGGACGGTGAGCACCAGCGGGCTGGTGTAGATCCCCTGGGCCTCGCGCTCGAGCCGCGCCGGGCCGTCCCCGGGGCTCCGGCGGACCCTCTGGCGGATCACCAGGCCCTCGACGCGGGTGATGTGGCTGCACGCCTCCTCGAGGCCGTCGATCTGCAGGACCGGCATGCTCGGCGGCAGCGGTCGTCGGGTCTCGGTCGCGGCCGCCGAGAGCGCCGGACCCAGCGCCTCGCCCCGCTGCGAGCGCTGCGGGCTGATCTTCAGCGCCACCTTCGCGGTCTCGAGCGACGCCGCGTCGATCGCCGTCGTCGCGAACTCCGTCACCACCCCACCCATCCAGCGCAGCCGACTGAGCTCGCGGTCCCCGTCGTCCGCCAGCACCAGCAGCCCGTCCGAGGCCCCCGGCTCCGGCGCGAAGGACCGCAGCACCCACTCATAAAAGCTCCGCGGCATCGCCGGCCAGCAGCGCAGCGTCAGCTCCTCGTAGCGGCCCGCCGACGAGCCGAGCTCCCCGCCGACCGCGGCGCCCGCGAGGTCCGTGAGCCAGCCGCAGGGGTGACCGTCGAGCTCCACCGCGTATCGATTCGACGCCCGTCCCCGCTTGTTGGGGGCGATCACGAGCGGCGACGGTGGGACGGCGTCGAGGATCACGGCAAGAGCATGGATGGCTCGAGCGGGCGTCGGCCTTCCGGCTTTTTTTCATGACGGCGTGTGACCCCACGACAGGTCGTCCCCGCTGTCTCCAGGCAGCAGATTCGCGCCCCGTATCCTTCCACCGATGAAGACCCGGCGGGTCCGTTGATTGCCTAACTGCGTGGACTGCAGATTGTCACGAAGGATTCATATCGTGTTATGTGCGCCGCTCGTGCGCGCGTTGATGCCGGAGCGGGCGGCGCGGACCTCGACGGGGAAGCTGTTGCTGGCGGCGGGCTCGATGATCGAGTCCTCGGGCATGGCGCCGTGGGCGGGGACGCGGACGGTGAAGGTCGAGCCCTTGCCGGGGGTGCTCTCGACGGTGATGTCGCCGCCCATCATGCGGATCAGGCGGCGGCTGATGGCGAGGCCGAGGCCGGTGCCCTCGTATTTGCGCATGGTCTCGATGTCGCCGCGGGTGAACGGCTGGAACAGCTCGCGGACGATCTCCGGGGCCATGCCGATGCCGGTGTCGCTGATCTTGAAGACGATGCACTCGGCGTCGGCGCTGAGCTCACGGTGGACCGCGAGGCGCACGACGCCGTTATCGGTGAACTTGCAGGCGTTGTGGAGCAGGTTGACCAGGGCCTGGCGCAGGCGGGTCTTGTCGGCGGTGATGCTGCCGAGCTGGTCGCCGCGCGGGCGCAGGACCTCGATGCGGTTGCGGGTCTTCTCGGCCTGGGGTCGGACCCAGGCGGCGACGTCCTCGACGAGGTCGTCGATGTCGAAGCTCTCCCAGAACATGTCGACGCGGCCGGCCTCGATCTTGGACAGGTCGAGCACGTCGTTGATGATGTTGAGCAGGTACTTACCGGCGCCGCGGATCTTCTCGAGGTCGACGCTGGACTCGCTGACGCCGGCCTCCTCTAGCTCCTCGCGGATGAGCTCGCTGTAGCCGATGATGGCGTTCAGCGGGGTGCGCAGCTCGTGGCTCATGTTGGCGAGGAACATGCTCTTGGCCTGATTGGCGTGGACCGCCTCGTCGCGGGCGCGGTTCATCTGGTCGTTGACGCGCTGGAGCTCGGCGTTGGCGTGCATCAGCCGCTGCTCGGCGCGCGAGGACGCGAGGTAGAACAGCAGCAGCGGCAGCAGGGTCAGCACGAAGGTCGTCAGGACCAGGGTCAGGTAGACCCAGCGCTGGATCAGCGGGTCGGTGACGCTGGCGGTGATCAGGCTGTAGTCGGAGAGCTCGAGCGTGAAGAAGGTCAGGATGATGAAGCAGCTGCAGCCGACGATCTGCCAGCGCTCACGCGGCTCGAAGCAGATCAGCGGGAAGCCGACGATCGGGAACAGCACGAACTGGACCCCGGAGTCCGCGCCGAACAGCATCGCGAACACGGCGACGATCGTCCCGCAGCCGAGCACGAGGCCGACCCTGGCCACGTTGAACCAGCCGAAGCGGTTGCTCACCATGCAGACCAGGAACACCGCCGCGAAGGGCAGCGCCAGCAGGCCCTCGCGCACCTGACCGATCGCGCTGAAGATCACCGCGTACAGCAGCACCGCGCAGAGCACCAGGATGAACACCTGGTTGGTCAGCATGATGCGCGCGGCCAGGCTCGGGGACCCGGCGTACGGCACCCCCCACAGCATCGCGGCCCTGAGATTTTGCAGCGGGAAGCTCATGAATCGACAGGGCAACCGGCCGCGCCTGCCCCCGGATGATGAGGGCACATCGGACCGAGGCGATCAAGCGCCGAGGCGACCCGGAGGCCGCGGACCGCGGGGCCGCGGGCCCCGAGACCGCGGGGCCCCGAAGCCCTCAGACATTCGCGCTGAAGCCCCGCATGCTCAGGCAGCCCTTGTAGCGGGGCGTCTCCCACGACCAGGCGATGTTCCCACGCATCCACGAACGCAGACCGGCGACGTAGGTGCCGATCGCCGCCTCGGCGCGGGCGCCGAACTGCCGGCGGAATTCCCCGGCGAAGTCCGGCAAACGCGCCGCGGACCACTCGAAGGCCCGCAGCTCCGCGTCGTGCATCGCCACCGCCTGGTCGAGCGCCTGGGCGAGGGTGAGGCCGCGCTCGCGTCGCAGCACGAACACGAGGTTGTGGGCGTTGTGCTCGAGCAGCTCCTTGTCGAGGGAGAAGATGTCGTTGGCCCAGCACACGCAGTTGTTGGCGAGCAGGCGGAGGCGAGACAGCGCGGAGTGCTCGCGCAGGCCCGGGGCGAAGTCGAGGTGCTCGCAGAGCTCGATGCAGTCGAAGACGGTGTCCATCGCGCCGGTGAAGCAGCGCATCTTGACGTAGGAGGCCAGCGGCGGGGTGAGGCCGAGTCGGCGGTTCTGGGCCTCCCAGCGGTTGCTCTGCAGGTAGGCGTCGATGTCGGCGATGAAGTGGTCCATCCAGCCGTCATTGGCCCAGCGGCGGATGCGGGGTCCGAGCTCGGCGAGCATGTGCAGGAGCGCGGTGTCGTCGGGCGCCGGGGTGAGCTCGCCGCGAAGGGTCGCTAGCACCTGCGTGTGCAGCTGCGTGAGCGCCGCTTCGTCGGCGTCGCTGTCGTCGCACCAGCAGTCGTCGTGCACGAACAGCCAGGTGATCCAGTTGCACAGCAGGGTCAGCTCGTCGGCGCCGACGCGCGGGTAGGTCAAGGCGGCCAGGCGTGAGAAGCGGGCCTGACGCAGGCGGTCGAGCTTGGCCGGCTCCTGCGCGAGGCCGGGACAGAAGCGCAGCACCCACTCGATGTTGCGCTGCTCCGCCACCGTATGGTGCGGATTGAGGGTCTGCCCCGTCGGGGGAGTGATGTGAAAAGACATCGGACGAAGGGCCTCCGTACGCTCCGCAACAACCATGACTCACCCACCCACCTGGCAGCTGCCATCCATACCTGCGGCGCGGTGCCATTGCAAGCCGCGGTATCGCCGTCGCGTCGAGGTGCGCACCGGTGGGTCGGGGTGCCGGGCGTGAGGACAGGTCATGCTTCGCTCCGTGGTGCATAACTCGCGCCATCGCTGTGGTATCGTCGCCTCGACCTTGCCGGCCGCGCCCCGCACGACCCTCCGAGCCCTCGCTGTGCTGCTGGGCTGCGCCGCGCTGGCGGGGCTCGGGGGCTGGCTCATCGACCAGCCGGCGATCATCGGCGGCGTCGAGGATCTGCTGCCGATGGAACATCGTCCGCCGGCAGGCAGCCACCTGCGGCTATCGCTGCGCGGACCGGCTGCCGCGGACAGCTGGCCGCAGATCGTCGATCAGCTCGGGCCGCAGCTGCCGGGCCATTTCCCGCTCTCACCGCCGCCCGCAGAGGCCCGCGGCTGGCTCGATGCCCACATCCTTTATCGTATCGCGCCGAGCGAGCACGCCGCGCTCGCGGCCCGCCTCGAGCCCGCGGCGATGCGGGCCGCGGTCGCAGGCATCCGCGCTCGCCTGGCCAGCCCGCTGTTCGGCGTCAGCGACGAGCAGCCGCGCCGCGACCCGCTGGGGCTTCGCGCGCTCGGTGCCGCCGACCCCGGCTATCTCGGCGCTGGCGCGGCCTCGGCCCCGATCCCGACCGCATCCGGTGACTTGCTGTCCGCGGACGGACGTACGTTGTTGCTGTATCTTCGGACAGGTCTGCCACCGGCGCACCTGCATGCGTGGGCCTCCGCACAGCTGTCTGCGCGCTTCGGCGTAGATACGGGAATTGAACTAAATGTATTTCCCATTACCGCAAATGTAGCGCCGACGGAGCGATCGAGCCTTCGACTGGTAGATCTCCTAGCAGCCACGTTTGCGGCGCTGGTCCTCGTCCTCACCCTCGGTCTGCGACGCACCCGTATCGCCCTCGCGCTCGTCGTCGTCGTCGCTGCCGCGGCCCCGCTGGTGGTGCTGCTCGCGGGCGCTCGGTGGCTCGACGCGCCCGTGTTGCTCGCGCTGCTGGGCGTCGTGCTCGCCCTCGCTGTCCCGCTCGCGGTCCACCGCGGGGTCGGCGTCCTCGGCCCGTGCCTGCGCCTCGCCCTCGCCCTGACCCCGCTGCTGCTGCTGCCGTACCCGGTGTGGCAGCGCTGGGCCTGGGTGTGGGCGCTCGCGCTGCTGGGCCTCGCCCTCGTCGTTCGCGGACTCGGACCGCCGCTGCTACGGCTGTGTGCCGCCCGTCCGCCCGCGCCCCGCCGCGCCCGCCCGCCGCACCGCTGGCCGCCGCTGGTCGCGTTCGCGGTGCTCCTGGCGCTCCTGGCCGCCGGGACATGGTCCTCGCGCCATGTTGCGGAGGTCCCCTACGACCTCGGCGCGGCTGATGCAGCGCTGGCGGCCGAGTTCTTCCCGCCCTCGCGGGTCGCCGAGCTGCGGGCCATCGGCGCCGACGAGCCGGCCGCCCTCGGCGCGGCGGTCGATGACGCGGCCCGGCTCGCCGCCCTGGGCCCGGAGGTCGCCGTTCGCGTCGACGCGCCGGGCAGCCTGTTGCTGGGCGGGGCCGAGGCCGAGGCCCGCAAGGCCGCGCTCGCGGGCCTCGACCTGCCCGGCCGCATCGACCTGCTGCGGGTGGCGCTCACCGAGCAGGGCCTGCGACCGGACGCCTTCGGCGAGTTCATCCGCGCCCTCGACCCCAACCGCCTGCCGACCCCCGCGGCCGCGCTCGCCGGTCCGCTCGCCGGCTGGCTGGCGACTCGCCTCGAGCGCGACGGCACCGGCGTCGCCGCGCTCAGCCGCGTCCTGCTCGCCGAGGACCTGCCCGCCGACCTCACGCTGCCGGCCGACCTGCGCGGTCCGGCGGTCTTCGCCCACGCCGAGGCCCGGGCCCGGGACGCCCGGCTCGGCCTCCTCCTCGCCGCCGCCGCGTGGCTCTCCGCCTTCCTGACCTGGCTCTCCGCCCGTCGCCTCGCCGTCGCCCTCACCGCCGCGCTGGTCGGCCTCGCCGCCCAGGCCGGCGCCCTCGCGCTGCTCGTCGCCGCCGGCGGCGTCGGCCTCCCCCTGCTGCTCCCCGCCCTGCTGCTGGTCGGCGCCTGCGCGGCCGAGCTCGCCGCCCGGGCCTGCACCGCGCCTGTCCCCACGGACAGCTCAATCCCCGGCGCCGACGCGCCTGTCCTCAGGGACAGCTCAATCCCCGGCGCCGCCGCGCCTGTCCCCGGGGACAGCTCAATCCCCGGCGCCGCCGCGCCTGTCCCCGCGGCCATCCGCGACCGGCCCGCGCTCGTGGTCGCCTGCCAGGTCGCGCCGGCGCTGGTGCTGCTGGCCACCCCGGAGCCCGCCTGGCGCAGCTTCGGCCTGGTCCTCGGCTTCGGCGGGCTGCTCGGCCTCGCGCTGGCCACCCGCGTCGCGCCGGGCCTGTGCGCCCTGCTGCGCCGCCTCACCCGCGAGGAGCCGCGCCCATGAGCGCCCGCCGCAGTCTGGCGCTTGCGACATGTCTGATCGCACCTGTCCTCATGGACAGCGTCGCATGTCCGATCGGCCAGGCCCACGCCGCCGCGCCCGCGAGCGCGCCCAACCCGACCGGCGCGAGCCCGGCCCCCGGTCGCAACCTCAGCCGCCGCCTCGAGCTGTGGGCGAAGCCGCTCGACGGGCCCGGCCTCAGCGCGCGCTACCAGCTGAGCCGCAGCTCCTCGCTGCTGTACGAGCCGCTGCAGGTCGCGGGCAGCCTGACGCTCACCGCCCCCGACCACCTCGAGCTGCGCGACGACGCGCCCGGCGGCGCCACCACCAGGATCTCGGGCGCGACCCTGACGATCGTCGCCAACGACCCCGCCCTGCCGCCGAGCCCGCCCACGGCCATTCAGGACGGCCCGGGCGCCCGCTGGCTGCGCGAGCGCCTGTTCGCGCTGCTGCTCGCGCAGGGCCCCGCGGCGCTGCTCGCCGACACCCTGGTCAGCGTCCCGCGCGGACCCGGGATGCAGCTCGAGCTCAGCCCCGCTCGCAACCACCCGGCGCGCCGCGAGGTGACGCGCCTGCGGATCAAGCTCGACCCCGACACCGGCGAGGTGCTGGAGCTCCAGCTGACCGAGGCCGGCGGCGACCTCGTGACCGTGACGCTCTCGGGCCATCAGCGGCCCGGCTGAGCGCGCCTACTCGATGCCGCCCGTCAGCTCGAGGAACTCGGCCTCGCTGAGCACCTTGAGCGGCGCGCCCGCGGCGATCAGCTCCTCCGCCTTCTTCTGCTTGCTCGACTTGGCGCCCTTGCCGGCCCCGACCACCAGGTAGCCGAGCGCCTTGTTGACGCCGCTCGGGCACTCGCCCCCGAGCTCCTGCACCCGCGCCTGCGCCTGCTCGCGGGTGAAGCCCTCGAGCGTGCCGGTGAACACGAAGCTCTTGCCGGTCAACGCCCCGCCCGCCGGCCGCTCGGGCTTCTCGCCCCGCGCGACCTCGACGTGCTTGAGCAGCGCGTCGATCAGCTCCGCCCGCGCCTTGATGCCGTCGACGATCGCGTCGGCGATCGCGTCCTTGATGCCCCTGATCGCCATCAGGTCGGCGCGGCCGAGCCCGACGATGCGCTGCAGCGTCTCGAACTCGCCGGCCAACAATTGCGCGTTCTGCTTGCCGAGGTGCTCGACCCCGAGCGCCTGCAGGAACACCGCCAGCGGCAGCTCGCGGTGGGCCTCGATCTGGTCGATGAGGTTCTGCGCGCTCTTCTCACCCAGGCGCTCGAGCTCCCCGAGGTCGGTGGCGCGCAGCGTGTAGTAGTCGGCCGGCGTGCTCAGCAGGCCGGCGTCGACCGCCGCCGCGATCACCTTGGGCCCGAAGCCCTGGATGTCGACGACCTTCGCGAAGTGCTCGAGCTCGCCGAGCCGCGCCTGCACGCACTGCTTCGGCCGGCTGCACCACAGGAACTCGCCCTCGCGCTTCTTGTTGCGCGCGGCCGGGCTGCCGCAGGCCGGGCAGTGGGTCGGCAGCTCGAAGGCCCGCGCGTGCGGCCCGGCCTCGATCACGCGCTCGACGTTGGGGATCACGCCGCCGCGGCGGGTGACCTCGACGCGGCAGCCGTGGCTGAGCCCGAGCGCCTCGAAGATGTTCAGGTTGTGCAGGCTGGCGCGGCCGATCATCGCGCCGCTGAGCTCGACCGGCTCGAGCAGCGCGACCGGCGTGATGAGCCCGGTGCGGCTCACCGACCACAGCACATCGAGCAGCTCGGTCACCCCGGAGTCGCCCTGGAACTTGTAGGCGATCGCGTAGCGCGGGTGATGTCCCGTCAGCCCGAGCCGGGCCTGCTCGCGCAGCGACGAGGTGCGGTACACCACCCCGTCGATCTCGTAGTCGAGGCCCGGGCGGGCCCGCGCGAAGCGCTCGTAGGCGGCCTGCAGCTGCTCGCGCGGCACGAACTCGTGGTCGATCTCCGCGAAGCCGAGCGCCACCAGCTTCGCGAACTTCTCGCGCTCGTCGGCGAAGTCGGGGCCGATGATGTCGTAGGGGAAGAAGCTCAGGTGGGCCGCGCGGCTCTTGCTGCGGTCCTTCTGCTTGATCGAGCCGGCCGTCAGGTTGCGCGGGTTGGCGAAGTCGTCCTTGTAGCGGGCGAACTCGCTGAGCTTCATGTACAGCTCGCCGCGGATCTCGAGCTCCGCGCCGGCGGTCGCCAGCTGGTCGGGGATCGCCTTGATCTCGAGCGCGTTGGCGGTGATGTCCTCGCCCTCGATCCCCGAGCCGCGGGTCGCGGCCAGCACCAGCTTGCCCTTGCGGTCGTAGCGCAGGCTGCAGGCGACCCCGTCCATCTTCGGCATCACCAGGATCTCGCCCGTGAACTTGGTCGCCCAGGCCTGGAGGTCGACCTCGTTGTAACACTTGTCCAGCGACAGCATCGGCCGCTTGTGAATGACGCCGGCGCCGAAGCGGGCCTCCGGCGCCAGCAACACCGCCTCGTCGGCCGCCAGCGCCGGCTCCCCGGGCGCCGACGGGCCCATCGCCGACAGCACCGCGGCGTCCGGCGCTTGCCGCTTGAGACGCTCGACCAGCTGGTCATACAACGCGTCGGGCAAGGTCGGCGCGGCCCTGTCCCAGTACTCGACGTTGGCCCGGCGGACCAGCGCCTCCAGCTCGGCGGCGTTGAACCTCGGCAGCCCCGCCTGCACCGCGGCGGCGTCCATGGCGAGGAGGGCAGCTTCGTCGGTCGTGCTCGTGCTGGTCATGTCTGCGCCGCGCGGGTCGGTCGGAGCCCGGACTACTCTTCTTCCTTCTTCTTCGCCTCGGCCTGGGCCTTGAGCTGCTTGAGCAGCTTCTCCTGCTCGTCGATCGCGTCGTCCTCGGCGGTCCGCTTGTCGCCCGAGAGCGCCGCGGTGTCGACGTCGAACTTCTCGAAGCGCGCGAGCATCTGGTACAGCGCGAGGCGGCTGGCGGGCGCGGGGCCCTCGGTGTCGAACTCGTCGTCCTTGGCCGGGATGCGGATGTCGCCGCGCGCGCCCTCGATGATGCACTTGTGGGCGATACCCAGCGCCTTCTCCGAGTCCTTCACCTTCGGGGCCACGCCGGCGAGCAGCTTGAAGGTGCTGCCATAGCCGACCAGCATGGTGTCGAGGGCCGCGGTCGCGCCGCAGCGGGCATACAGCGGGTCGTACTTGTCGGGGACGATCGAGGTGTTGGGGTCGACGCCGCCGTCGGGGCCCTTGACCGCGAAGTCGCCGCCCGCGGTCGCGAGCATCTGATAGTCGGTCAGGAGCTGGCGAAACAGCATCGAGTGCAGGAAGGCCCGCTTGAGCTCGCCGCCCGCCAGCTTGGGGGAGAACACGAAGGTGAGGTCGTTGTAGCCGCCGCCGAGGTCCTCGCGGAAGAAGCCGTAGCCGCTGACCTTGTCGATCGCGACGTTCCTGGCCTTCTCCGGGATCAGGTTCGAGCCCTGGATCGCCCAGA